>Ga0307378_10000478_pt1 | contig 71159 bp, 57 predicted proteins | sample UN1MG_FD_202238 | JGI IMG/M metagenome (GOLD analysis project Ga0307378, IMG submission 202238) | Soil microbial communities from Risofladan, Vaasa, Finland - UN-1 | ecosystem: Environmental > Terrestrial > Soil > Coastal area > Acid sulfate soil | place: Finland: Risofladan, Vaasa | collected... | reverse complement strand
CAGTCTGGCCAATATAATACTTATTATTCCTTTCCGATACCAGTATATATACAAAGTTCATCTTTCGTACTTGTGCGCTAATCCCGAAAAACACATTCCTCCGATGGAGGATTGATGTTTTTCGAGAATCCTCGATAAATCTGCCTTTGCCTGCAGCGCAGGCGATTTATCGGGACCGGACTGCGCTATACCCCGAGCTGACCGTTGAAGTTTTCTTTGACCTCCGAAGTTTTAACGAGGGCGGTAAAAGGCGGTGCAAAAATAATAAAGGTTTCTTAAAATCCAATTATGCTTAAGAGATAATGTTAGCTCGTATAGGTCTTATTTTTATAGATGAAGGGTAAAATCCAGGGTGTCAGCCCTCAGGAACCCCTACAGGGTTTGAATATCCAATAAATAGCAACTACTAATAAAATTTAGTGTTTTTTGTATCCATTCTGTATCTTTAATGGAAATTAGCCTTTTTAAATTAATTAACTCAGCGTTGATGTCATGAAGAAACTGAACATCCTGGTCATACTGGTCATGTTCCCGATCTGCCTGCCGGGGCAGAACGAATGGGAAGAGGTTTTTCTTCGCTTCTACAATTCAGATTACGGTCCCAGATTATACTGTGTTATGTCAGAGCTTGATCCTGTTGATCCTTTCGAAGGATTGAGCCGGTATGGTGGTCAGAATATGTTTGATAATAATCCTGCTACTGCATGGGTCGAAGGTGAAAAGGGGTATGGCAAGGGAATCTCTTTGTATGTCAGTGCAGGGGAGGAGATCATTGAATCAATGAGCGTGCGCAATGGCTATCAGAAATCAAATGATCTCTTTACGAAAAACAGCAGGGTGAAAAATATAAGGATCAGTATTATGGCAGGTTTTTTTATTGAGGGACAGGTTACTGAATTTGAGTCGGTCTACCATGCCAGACAAATAGGCGAAAGCAAAATGATAATACTGGCCGATGTTAATGATGAACAAAACATTAAACTACCATGGAAGTATAGTGAAATAGAGGAGGCAAAGGAGATTGCACTTGAAGACTTCCGGAATGATTTCAGGGTGTACCTTGAACGCGCCAGGGAGATGTGCCCCACCTGTCCCCCAGGCCCTGATTTCAAATTTATCCTGAAACTTGAGATAGTGGATGTATACCCGGGCTCAGCATGGGATGATACATGTATTTCGGAGCTCATAGCCATCACTGCCAAACCTGACAGAGATGATATACCCGCTGGAGATAAAATTGAGGAGGTGTATGAGGATCCGGAAACGGGAAAAATATTTGTTGATACTGATGCCAGAAAGGGTATTGTACTAGTTGATGAGAAGGAGGTGGCAGAAGCAAAAGAGCTCAACGAAGATGAACATCTTTCAATCACTTTAATGGATGTCAGCCCTGAAAAGGAATGGGCTCAGGTTGATTTTATGCTCAGTCATGAGGGAGCAGGACGAGTGGAAGAATACTCTGTGTTGTATCATGTCAGGTCACTTACCAGAGTGAACACCTCAATCCTCAAGACCATGTATGGTATGTATGGTTTTACCAGGAAGGGCAAAAAGATTTATCTTGATACAGCCGACGGTCTGGTAGACCTTGAGGAGATACTGGCAAAGATCAAAAATCAGTAAAATTCCACTTGCCCCTGAAGGGCCGTGTAAGGAGGCTGTTCGCATCATCATCATCAATAAATCTCTCATGAGCGGGTGACCAATGTAATGGTCGTTCGAGGTCATAGGCAATATTGATAATATTGCATAAAGATGCTGTCCTGTGCCCTGTTTCAACATCTGACACCGGTCTGGTTCTGTTCCTGATAGCATCAATCCAGTCCTGGTAATGGTTTTCGCTGTGGTAAAGCGGTTTATCTCCATGACCCAATTCCCTTTTTGTAAGTCCGTTCATGTCAGACCTGTAAAACTCGCGGCTTACCTCAATCTTTCCTTCGGTTCCAATGAACTGTAATGCATTGAATTCACCCCAGTCTTTATGGTACATCTCAGTACCATTGGCATAGATCATCTTCATGCCTCTCTTGGCATTTGGTCCGGGCGCAATAAACTCAACAGGTCCTGACCTGTCCGTTCCGAGCGACCATTGAGCAATGTCAAACATATGGGCACCCCAGTCGGTTATATATCCGCCACCAAAACCGCGGTACTCCCTCCAGAGTGCCCACCTGGTATCTTCAATCGGCGGAGCCAGATCGGGGTGATAGCTTCTGTAAAGTGATGGTCCCACCCAAAGATCCCAGTTGAGCCAATCCGGAGTCTCAACAGGTGGTAACTCGCATGCCCTGTGCGGATCTCCCACACTTACATTGATAGTCTTTATATTACCCAGATAACCATTACTTACCATTTCGCATGCATGCCTGAAATCTCTCCATGAACGCTGCATATTACCTGTCTGGAAAACACGGTCATACTTCCTTGCAGCAGATACCATAGCCCTCCCTTCCGCGACCGTTAGCGCCAGGGGTTTCTCGCAGTAAATATCCTTGCCTGCTTTAGCTGCATCAATAGCTATCATTGCATGCCAGTGGTCGGGTGTGACAATCACAACCGCATCAATATCCTTCCTGTCAAGCAACTCCCTGTAATTCTCATATGTGTCAACATTCTGGTTACCACCATTAAGTTTTTTTGAATTGGCCTTCTCAGCCGCATCCTTAAACCTTCTCAGTTTTATCTCATCTACGTCACAAGCAGCCAGAACTATAGTTTCAGGACAGCCATTTAAAGAATTCAGCAGGCTATGACTTTGCTTCCCTACTCCTATATAACCCAGTGTGATCCTGTCACCGGGTGGTTGAAATCCTTTACCTCCCATCAGGTGACCAGGTATAATTGTTAGTACGCCTGCCCCCAGGGCAGCTTTCCCGATAAAGTTTCTGCGATCCATAATTGACCAGTTTGAGGTTTCTGTCAATAAATATAGTTTATTAAGTCGAAACTGCCTTGCAGTTTTATTCGGAATTAATACAGAGCCAGCTATATTGAGGGAAGTCTACCATAGATATTTTATATTTTGCTTTGTTGATTAAAGTTTGTTTTTATACTTTTGTCAGGCTTTAAACAGGTTGGCAATATCCACCTTCGCTAAAGCTTCGGGACAATACCCTCCTTCTTAAAAGCTTCGGAGGACAATGCAGGAGAGATGGGTGAGTGGCTTAAACCACCAGTTTGCTAAACTGACGTACGGGAAACCGTACCGGGGGTTCGAATCCCCCTCTCTCCGCCAGGGCAATCAAAACAAATCCCGCATCAGCGGGATTTTTATATTAATACCCTTTAGCCGTCAGCAATTCATTGCTGTAAGGATAACGGGTATTAATATAAAACAGCCGAAGGCTTGTTTTGATTACTCTGAAGCCCACCGCGGGGGATCACTATCCCCGGTATCCGGGAAAGCAATCCGAGGGAATTTCTGACAGCATCTGCCATCGACATTATGAGTTTATCTTATAAGACACCGTAAGATACTTTTACATGATCAGGCTTCAGAATCAGAAACCATTCAAATAATATTTTTTACTTTTGGATCACAGTTCAAAAAGAATGGCTCACAGGAATAAACCACTATTAGAAAAGGTAGAAATAACTGCAATTGGATCTGAGGGAAAGGCCCTCGGCAGGGTTGGGGGAAAGGTGGTTTTTGTGCCGATGCTGGCCCCGGGTGATATAGTAGATGTCCAGGTAACACGTAAGAGGAAGAAATTTATGGAAGGTTTTGCAGTAAAATTTCATAAATATTCCGATCTGAGACAGGACCCGGTTTGCCGCCATTTCGGAACCTGCGGAGGCTGCAAATGGCAACATCTGCCTTATAAGAAACAGGTTGAGTTTAAGCAACAACAGGTTTTCGATAATTTCTCAAGGATAGGGAAATTCCCTTTTCCTGACATGAATCCGATAATTGGCTCACATAAAGACTTTTTCTACAGGAATAAACTTGAATTTACCTTCTCCGATAATAGATGGCTGACACGGGAGGAGATCGAAACGGGCAACGAAGTTGAAAAAAGGTATGCTCTGGGATTCCATATCTCCGGGATGTTTGACAAGATCCTGGATATTGAATATTGTTATCTGCAGGATAGTATTTCGAATGAGATCAGAAATAGCATACGCGAATATGCTGTTAAGAATAACCTTGAATTTTTTAGCCTGAAGCAACAAAGTGGATTTCTCAGGACACTGATCATCAGGACAACACTGGATGGCCAGATAATGGTTATCATAACTTTTTACCATGAAGATACTCACAAAAGGAGAGCCTTGCTTGATCACATAATATCAGGTTTTCCACAGATAAGCTCACTCATGTATGTGATAAACACGAAACCACATGATTCAATAGGTGATCTGGATGTACTGCTTTACAGTGGCGCTGATCATCTCATTGAAGAAATGGAGAAGATGAAATTCAAGATCGGCCCGAAATCATTTTATCAGACAAATACAGATCAGGCATATGAGCTATACAAGATCGTAAGATCCTATGCCGGCCTTAGCGGACAGGAGACGGTTTACGACCTCTATACCGGGACAGGGACGATAGCAAATTTCATCTCGTCAAATGCCGGCAGGGTTATAGGTATTGAATATGTGCCCGAAGCTATGAATGATGCCTTGGTAAATACCAGTATAAACGGGATTGAAAATTGCCGATTCTTTGTCGGTGACATAAAGGAAATTCTTAATGAGGATTTCGTGTCTGAGCATGGAAGACCTGATGTGATCATCACCGATCCGCCCAGGGCAGGCATGCATGAAAAGGTTACCAGGGCAATTCTTGATATTGAACCCTCAAGGATTGTATACGTTAGCTGTAATCCTGCCACACAGGCCCGGGATATTGCCCTGCTATCTGAAAAATACCATGTGAAAGAGGTTCAACCTGTTGATATGTTCCCACAGACTCACCATGTAGAGTGCGTGGTTCTTCTAATCCTTGACGGATAGATAGTTTTCTTTTATTATATTTGATAAGCCCATACTTACTCTCTTCACTATAAAGGAGTCTTAACCATGCATTATTTTAATCACACCTCCGGTTCATTATCCAGACTTTTATTGTTGGTATTTCTTTCCTGTCTGGCATCCTGTACAGCTACAATATATAAGGCTGTTAACAGCAACAAAGTATTAATAAATGAGGCTGTAAGGCAGGATATTTCGCCGGATCTTACTGATTATATTAGTGAAAATTATGAACCGGATGCTATCAAATTATACCCATCTGAGACGAAGGAGCCTGCTGCACCTTCAAATACTGTTGCTCCTTTTATAGGAGAGAACCCGGAATGGGGTGATGGCTATGACCCATGCCAGCAGATAAATGTACCTGATGGCTCAGGTGAGATTGAGCAAATATCATTCGGGACAAAGCCATCACCGGTACTTGTAGAAAGTTTTGATGGTATGGGATTTGGATTTAAAGGGCCACAGGGTGAAACCAGGTACAGGAATCCATCAGATAATTCACTGGCAGTTGGGCCGGATCATATCGTTCAGACAGTCAACTCCCATATGGCAATATTTACTAAGAAGGGTAAAAAGTATGATAGCTCGGGTGAGGCACTATACGGACCTGGCGAAACAAGGAATGTTTTTAAAGGATTTGGCGGACCATGCGAAGAGATCAATAACGGAGATGCTGTAGTCAGGTACGACCAGCTGGCTGACCGATGGTTGATAGTGATGCCTGTTTTCAGACGACTCCCTCCACGGGAGAATGAACCTGTGGCAGGCAGATCAGGGGAGCCGGCTCAGGTTAGTCAGCCTGGAAAAACCACTCAACCCGGAATTGCTGAACGGATCTATGAACCACCACTTACGACACTTGAGGAGTATGATACAGCAGTGCAACTCCGGCGTCAGAACAGACAACAGAGACCAGCCAGTGAGGGAGGTTCATACTGCATGTGCTATGCAATCAGTACTGGCTCTGACCCGTTTGGCCCATACTATAGATATGAGTTTGTGAGGCCTTTGTTTCCTGACTATCCACGACCGGCTGTATGGCCCGATGGATATTACATACCGACCAGCACTGGCGACCATGTGATCCAGAAACATGCATGTGTGGTCGACAGGAATAAAATGCTAAAAGGTGAGGCAGCTACAGAGCAATGTTTTATTATCGATAGTGTAAATTTCCTTAATAACACCGATGTTGACGGTTACCAGCTACCACCGGAAGGCGCACCGAATATAATGATGGCAACAGGTGGGGTGCAGCTGAGTAACATTCTTGAGGACGATGGTATTTACATATGGAAATTCCATGTCGATTGGGACGACCCATCAAAATCCAGGCTGGAGGGTCCTGAAAAAACTGAAGTCGCTCCCTACCATTACATGGGTGATGGCCAGCTAACCAATGCAGTACCACAACCCGGAACTGATCAGCGGCTCGATTCGCAGGGAGATAAGATAATGTCACGACTTGTCTATCGACGGATCGGAGATAGTGAATCAATAGTGGCAGTTCATTCTGTTAATACCACTGCAGGCGGGGGAGGAGTGCGGTGGTACGAATTCAGGTTAAATGAAGAGAGGGATGTAAGGTTGTTCCAGCAGGGTACCTATGCACCTGGTGGAAACTATCGCTGGATGGCAAGCCCTGCCATTGATGCGATGGGAAATATAGGAATCGGATACTCTTTTGGAGGTGCCAGTGATTATGCAGGTCAACGGTTTGCAGGCCGTCTTTCTGAAGACCCTCCCGGTATACTGACACTTAATGAAGTAACACTTGTTGAGGGGGAAGCGCCTCAGACCGATACCAGGAGATGGGAAGACTATACTCAGACAGCCATTGACCCATCCGACGATTGCACTATCTGGTATGTTGGTGATTATTTGAAAAAAGATGCCACAGGATATTCAACCAGAATAGGAGCTTTCAGGATGCCAGGGTGTGGGGTTAATGTTGGGAAATGAACCGTTACGGGTAACGGGTTACGCGTTACGGGTTACGTGTTACATGTTGCGTGATTTCCTGCTGATCTTCTCCTCCGGATATTGAGCCGAGAAATCTTTCCAGTACTTCTTAATAGTTCCCTTAACATCTCTCTGAAGGATCAGGATACCGATAAGGTTAGGGATGGTCATTATAGCAATTGTGATGTATGACAGTGACCAGATAATAGTTGTATCAGTAAATGAAGCAATAAAGAATGCAACTACATAGAATATTCGATAGTAGATAACATATTTCTGACCTATCAGATAAGTCAGGGCACGATCGCCATAATATGACCACGAGATTGCAGTTGAAAATGCGAATAGCAATAATCCGATAGATACAATATATTTACCGGAGTCCCCGAAGAAACCTTTTGTAAATGCTTCCGCAGTAAGAGGGGCACTGTGCATCAGTGATTTACCTTCGATTATAAGCTTATCCGACTCGGTCTTTCGAAAGAGACCGGCAATCCTCTCCTTAAGGAGTGGCTTTTCAGACTCTTCGACCTGCATTTTCCCTTCGGCCACTTCAACTGTTCCTGTATATTTTGCAGCTCCCTTCATGAAGCGGAAGTCCTCAGCAACAGACTCGGCATGAAGGAGGGTTACCGCATCATTTGCCATGAGCCCCTCGTTTATAGTAAGTGTGCCACTATAGAGATCGAGTTTGGGAAGTTTCTTTTTCCTGCTGATATGATTGGCAAGTGTTACCCTGTCCGATTCATCAGCATCATCGTATGATCCGACAACAAATTGCATATCTGTTTCCTGGAACTGGTTGATATGTTTTTTGTTCCATACACCTGATGAAATAAGTACCAGCCCTGTTAGTGTGCAAATGCAAATGGTATCGATAAATGGTTCAAGTATTGCTACCATTCCTTCGGAGACAGGCTCAGGAGCTTTGGCTGCCGAGTGAGCAATCGGAGCTGAGCCCTGGCCTGCTTCATTGGAGAAGAGGCCCCTGTTTACACCCCTGTTAATTGCCCATGAAAGTGATGCTCCCAGGAAGCCGCCTGTTGCAGCAGTACCTGTGAATGCGTCACCGAATATAGCACCAATTGAAGGGAGCAACTGGTCATAATTCTTTAAAATTACAGCTAATGCCCCGGTCAGGTAAATAAGTGCCATTGCCGGGACAAGTGTTGAGGTAACCTTTGCTATCCGTTTGATGCCTCCAATAATTACCAGTGCCAGAAGTATTGCCAGGATAAAACCTGTAATTATATGGTTAATTCCGAAAGTGGCAAAAACTGAGTTTGATATGCTGTTTATCTGTGGAAGGCTTCCTGTTCCAAAAGAGCTCAAAACAGTAGCAACAGCAAAAAAACCGCCAAGAACAACACCTGTCTTAATAATACCTCCATTACCCAATTTTATATTTAGCTTTTTCTTCATATAGTACATGGGTCCACCGGAAACTGATCCATCGGTCAGGATATCCCTGTACTTGTGTGATATGGTAACCTCAACAAACTTTGTGCACATCCCGATCATGGCAGTAACCAGCATCCAGAAAAGAGCAGCAGGGCCTCCAAGGTGAATAGCCAGTGCGACACCAGCTATATTCCCGGTTCCGACTGTTCCGGATAAAGCAGTAGTAAGAGCCTGAAAGTGGCTTGTATCACCAATATCCTTGTGGTGATCATACTTCCCTTTTGTGATCCTGATTGCATGTCTGAAATATTTTATTTGCGGGAAACCAAGATATATGGTAAAGAAAATTCCTGTGCCAAGCAGCAGGAATACAAACCATGAGTGACCGCCAATATATCCATCAAGATTTACAAGAAAATCGTTTACTTTCTGCATGTTTTCCGGTTTTGATAATTAAATAGCAAATGTAATAATTATTGCCTAAGATGAAAGCAGGGTGAATATGCTGCAAAATATGTTAGGGCACAGGGCATGGAGCACAGCAATAAAAAAAGGCCGCTTATCGGAAGCGGCCTCTCTATCTGTGTAATCTGTCAAAATCTGCGTAATCTGCGTCTAGGTAAAGATAATCTGTGACCCTTCACCACCAGCAAGTCCGTAGAAATCGCCAACCGTCAGCACACCGGATACATGCTCAGAAAGATCCTCTTCCTTGATTTTGAACATATCCATAGCAAGCTTACAGGCATATATCTTTCCTCCGCCGGCCGTTATCAGCTCCATAAATTCATCAATCGGAGGAACGTCCAGATCATCCATCTGCTTTCTCATCATCCATGACACAATTGCCTCAAGCCCGGGAATTACACCAAGCCAGGTAGGCATGCGTGTTCCGAGCCCCGGCATACGCATTGAAGGATTACCAATAACCGCAGTATGGGGCCTTTTCATCCATTTTTTTACAATTGCTTCAAGTCCGAAGAAGGTGAAGAAGAGGTTTGTTTCGATTCCCTCCATTACCGCACCATTACCCATTACCAGGGCCGCGTAAATATCTTCAATATTACCTTTTGCGCATATGATATTTACCTTTTTTACCGGAAAATTATTTTCGTTGCTCATAATTGAAAGTTATATTAGTTAAACACAACTGGCCGGTTTTGGGATACCTGCAATTTTGGTTGATTTTTTTAATGGAGCACCAGGGAAAAGCTGATAGAAAATCTTAACATCAACTACCCCGGATTTATTGATACCTCTTATTGATAGAGAGTCCCCTGCTTCATACTTGCCACGGAGATAGTCCAGTACTTTAAAATGCTGATCGGTAAGTTCAACACCCTCTTCCTTTGCGATCTCGACTGCGATCTCTTTTGTCCATTGTGAAGGATCTGCGAAATAACCTTCCTCATTTACATCGACAGTTACGCCTACATAGTTTTTTGTTGCCATGATAATTGAATTTTATTTATTTGTTTACGTTTAATATTTTTATCGGTTGGCCTCTTTTTACCCGCCATCCACATATCAGTCGGTATTGGTAACCACCTGTTTTTTATGAGAATATGCCAGTATATCCATTTAAAGAGAAGTTTACCATAATGGTTTATCCGGTTTTCTTTAAGCAGCTTGAAAGGACCGACTACAGGTAAAGGGAATAGCCCTGGAAGAGGCTCGGTTTCATAATTAAAGTCAATTAAAATACCTTTGCCAAATCCTGTTTCGATATAACAGTTTGAATGGCCGTCAAATGAGGCTTCAAGCGATTTTTTATTAATAAAGCTCTTAATATTCCTATGAAGTATTTCAGCCTGGAAATGTATAACTGATCCTGCCTTGGAAGCAGGGAAGTTTCCTGCATCGCCAATTACAAAGATATTCTCAAAGGCATTCGATTGCAAGGTGTGCTTATTAGTTGGCACAAAGCCAAAGTCATCACCCAATCCGCTCCTGGTGATCAATTCATCACCCGAATGAAGAGGGACCGATACGAGACAATCAAATTCTACCTCACTCCCTCCGAAATCTATTATTTTCTGATTTTCATTATCAACCTCACCGATAAAGAAATCTGTGACCAGATTGATGTTCTTCTTCTCTAACATGTATCCAAGAGCCTGCGATGCCATCGGCTTTGTAAAAGCTCCGGACAATGGTGTAACGTAGGTAATGTCAACCTTATCCCGTATTCCCCTCGTAGTAAAAAATTCATCAGCATAAAATGCAAATTCGAGTGGAGCTACAGGGCACTTTATTGGCATATCTGCGACATTGATAACCAGTTTGCCTCCTTCCCAGGTTTTAAAAAACTCATTCAGGGCCTCTGATCCTTCGATTGTATAAAAGTCGAAAATCTTTTTCATCCAGAGTTTGTCTTTAAGACCGGGAGTCTCGCCCGGATTAATCCTTGCGCCAGTAGCAATAATAAGAATGTCGTAATCAAGTGTTTGGGAATTCTTTAAATGTACTTTATTGCTGTCACCCTCGATCTGGTCAATCTCTTCGTGAATAAATTTGATACCTGCATTAAGAAATTTTTCCGTGGGCTTTACTATCTGTTTTTTTTCATAAAATCCAAAGGGGAGAAACAGGAAACCGGGCTGATAGTAATGTGAACGGTGCTGATCCACTACTGTTATTTCCCATTCACTTCCGGGAAGATCTTTCCTCATTTTGTTTGCCATAACTGTGCCTCCTGTACCGGCACCCAGAATCACTAGATTTTTCATTTTTGAGTTTGAAATTTTATTATTGTTTATTGATTCACACTGCAAAAATATGAATTATATAGATATAAAGATATATTGATATGTAGAATTGTTAAAGAATTAACAGTGATATTTATCATATATTTTATAACTATATTGTTAGACAGGCATTTAGCACCTTTTTTCGAACAAATTTCAACAAATGATATTTATCACCTTTCAATAAATTTCAAAAAGAAGAGCTGCTTTCAAATTTTTTTTGCCAGCCTGAGGAGGATTGTATCATTTTTTATTTTTTCAGGCTCAATGACTGTTGATAAAACAATATTATGCTATGCAGTGAAGAATTATTGTAACTGCCATTTCGTTCATGATTTTGGGAATGATTTAACTCAAATTATTGCTAAAACAACCAGGGAGAATAGTCTGTTCTTTAATCCCCGTACACTGGTTTTTATGCCTGTCCTTTCAGGCATCGACTCATACGCCAGTCTGTCAAACTTTTGGGAGTATTTATCTGGAATCCTGCAGGAAGGTAAATAATGCACGAATGAATTAATATACAAGCCTAATCCTGTTTACTTTTCTTCTGCTGCTTTGTATTGATATTAATAAAACATAAACTGGGATGGTAAAAATTGCTATTTATTACAATTTCGCGATAAATTGTGTAACTTTAAATGCCTTATAACTGTCATAATAATAAATGTTATAACCTATTAACCATGACCAGATTATTTAATTTTATTATCCTGATATTCATTGTTACAGCATCACATGGACAGGTGATTTTTGAAACACCCATGAGCGACCGCATAACAGGATATAAGATGGATGTGGAGCTGGATCCGACTAAAAAAACGGTTTCAGGAACGATGGAAGCATTCTGGGTAAACTGCTCGGATGATATTGTGGAGGATATCAGGATGCATATGTATCTGAATGCTTTCAGAAGCAACAAATCTACATTCTTCACCGAGGAAGGTGGATCTCCCGGTTCAGGGGAATCTGACTTCGGTTGGGTTGAGATTATTTCTGCATATGACCGTAAAGGTTATGACCTTACCAACTCAATGAAGTATATCCAGCCCGATGATAACAATTCTGACGATCTGACTGTTCTGAAAATTGATCTTACGGAGCCTGCTCTTCCGGGTGATACGGTATACCTGAATATCGAATTTGTTTCAAAGTTACCATCCAGGCTGCGAAGAACCGGATTTAATGATGATTACTTCTTTGTTGCGCAATGGTTCCCCAAAATAGCTGTGTATGAGCCGGCAGGTTTACGGCACAGGGAAAAGGGAGGATGGAATTGTCACCAGTTTCACAATCATTCTGAGTTCTATGCCAACCATAGTGTATATGAGGTAAATATAACCTTGCCGGAGGAGTATGTTATTGGCAGTGGTGGATTGTTAATTCGGGAGGAGCTTCTGGGTGATGGAAGGAAACTGGTTGAATACAGGGCTGAAGATATAGTTGACTTTGCATGGACAGCGTGGCCTGACTACAAGGTTGCAACAGATGAATGGAACCATGTTAAGATACGGTTTTTATATCCTCCCGGACGTGAAGATCAGGTCGACCGCCAGCTGGGTGCTGTTAAAAATGCACTTGAGTACCTTGGCCAGCATGTGGGTCCCTTTCCCTGGCCTCATGTGACCTTTGTTGATCCTCCCACAAAGGGAGCAGGTGCCGGCGGAATGGAATATACTACAATATTTACATCGGCTTCCAGTGCAGGAATTCCGGAGTTTTTACTTCTGCCTGAGATGGTTACCGTGCATGAGTTCGGACATGCATATTTCATGGGGATCCTTGCAAACAATGAGTTCGAGGAGCCCTGGATCGATGAGGGAATAAATTCATACTGGGAGCAGAGGATAATGGACCATTACTGGGGCCCTGGCAAGGGGATTATTAACCATAAAAAATTTGGTGTTTCTGATAGGTCAACCGGAAGGATCCAATATGTGCATTCCGGTGACCGGCAGGTAACTGATAACAGGCCATTTTCGTGGGATTATGCTCATGGTACATATGGTATGATGAGCTATATGAAGGCTGCCAACTGGCTGTCAACCCTTGAGGGTATTATAGGTGAGAATACTATCAATGAGGTTTTCAGGGTATTCTATAATGAATGGGGATTTAATCACCCTGATGCACAAAATTTTGTTGATATAACCAACCGGGTGGTCAGCGAGATGCATGGCAATAAATTTGGTCCTGATATGAACTGGTTCTTCGAACAGACACTTTATGGGACAGGTATTTGTGATTATAAGGTTGACGGAATTCTGAATAATAAGGAACGGTCTTTTAAAGGAATTGTTAAATCTGATACCGGGATGGTTTTACGGAAGGATGATACCTCCGGGGATACAATCTATACATCTGTGGTAAAGCTTCAACGTCTTGGAGAGGTTAGGCTTCCGGTTGAGCTGTTAATACATTTTGAGAATGGTGATGAGATAACAGAGCACTGGGACGGCAAAGCACGATACAAGTCCTACAGTTATGAGCGGCCTGAGCGAATTACCTGGGCCAGGATTGATCCTGAATATAAGATTGTAATGGATGTAAACTATCTTAATAACTCCTATACCCTGGAACCCGACAGAACGGGTGTGCGAAAAGCGGTGCGGAAACTGGTTACTATGATGCAATTTATGATACAGATTTTATCACTTTAATACAATTTTAGGGAAATGAAATTCACTAAAGCCATATCACTTGGTTTGACCAGGACAATAAGATCTGCAAAGTCAATTTTGATAATCTGGTTAATTACCTTTCTTGGATTTGCCCTGTTCGCGATCCCTCTCAAAGGCTCAATTTTTCAGGCTTTAGGCAACAGCTATGGTACAGAACTGATCAGGGATGGATTTAATATTGATTTCTGGGCTGACCTGGCATCTGTTGCCTCATTTTTGCCAATGATATCCAGGGGAGGATTGTTCCTCCTGTTCCTCTTTTTCATAATTTATATATTCCTGAATGGAGGACTCTTTGATTCGCTCAGATCAAACAGTTGCAGCTATAGGATCAGCTCCTTTTTCGGGTCGTCAGCTAAATTGTTTGGTTCGTACCTTGTAGCCACCTTGCTGGTAGTACTTATGATCATCTTTGCAGCCGGTTTGATAATCGGAGTACCTGTCCTTATTAGCAGGGTAGGAGGAAGCAGTGATATAGATACCATGCAGGCAATATACAAGATAACGAGAATTATTTTTCTGTTTGCTTCACTTATATTTCTTCTCGTTATTGATTATACCAGGGCCTGGCTGGCCGCTAACGATCATAAAAGGGTATTCAAGGCACTTGGTTATGGATTCAAAGCCACATTTACTAGTTTTTTTGGATCTTACATATTTATGTTGCTGATAACGGCAATCCAGATACTATATGTATGGATAGTAACCAGGCTTTTATCAGGTATGCAACCCTCCGCTCCAGGAGGACTCTTCCTTCTATTCATTCTTGCCCAGGTTCTGTTCTTTTTGAAGCTTGTCCTAAGGGCATGGAGATATGGGGGGGTCACAACCCTCTACGAGACCTAGGTAACCAGGTCTGTCATATAATACCTGAGAGATCAATTACTGCTGGTTACCTGATGTACCAATCTTCAGGTAGTCAACACCCGCCATATTACCTTGCTTAGCGCGTCTGTCACTTCCCTCAACAGTTATTGACAGGACATTATCTCCTTCATTTATTTGAAATAATCCCAGATCTATATTTGTGACCATTTCACCGTTTGTATATCCATTGAACCTGATTGACGAAGGTTTACCATTTATCCTGAAGGATATTATGCCATAATCAACTGCTTTTGATAAACCCAATTCAACATTTGACATAAATTCAGCCTCACTGATGAACCTCAGATCAAGATTGTCCCCTTCGCTGGCGTTTCTCCACCAGAGCTGACCTTTGTTGCTCCAGTCCCAGGTTGTAGTGAACTGTGTTTCAGCCGATCCTCCGTCAATTTGTAAAACTTCCATGAATTCGCCCTCGATAATACCCTCTTCATTCAATACCGGAATGATCACATCAGACCTCTTATAAGGGACTTTAATGGTTACCAGGTTAATATCAGGATTAATATTGGTTGAGAATCCAGGGCTGACGTACCAGTATGAAGTCAGGGCATAGTTCATTACGGTGGGAGCCCAGTGCCAGAGCTCAATATTTGAACTGATACCCTCGGTAAAAGGAATAGCATCAAGGACCCGGTACCTCATATTCACTGTCATCCCCGGATGAAAATTGCCTGCCCCTGTAGGTTGAGCTATGAATGGATGAGTGAATGATTCAGGACGGCACCATGCATAGCCATAATAATCTTCCGTTCCGGTACCGATACAGGAGGGGAATGACTCATCATTTACAAATATCTTTTCATCGCCTTCTCCCCACCAGGCATCTGCGGTATTAAATACTGTAACGGCATCTCCTGCATAGACACCCTGGCCTTCAATATCGATATAGTTAATATCATAGTGCTTTCCAGTGCCACCAACGTTCTCCGATCCTGCAGTTTTAATCTTGTTATATTCATGCCACAACGATCCGAAATACATGCTTCTGTCAGTCCATTTATACTCCTGCATACCAACATGCATTTCTGAGCTAACCTCCTGATCACCATAGTTTATTAAACTGACTTTTACATCAGATCTGAAAGGCATAATCCAGAAACAGTTCATTTCACCATTATCTGATACATTACTGTACCAGGTATTTGATGAATGGATATCGAATCCGGTTCCAAAAAATTCACCCACCGGAGCCCAGACCGTCTGAGTGCCATCAAAACTTGCTGATAGCACAGTTGATCTGAGAGCCTGCTTCATTTCTTCAGCTTCCAGTTTTATACTTATTTGATTTATTGCATGCCTGCGACCGTTGAACCTAAGATCAGTAGATTTGCCGGGTTCCACTATTCCTTCCCCGGACAATTCCATTTCTGATGGTGATTCAAATCCTGATAATTTATTATTCAGATCTCTGATCAGAGTAAGATTGGCATCAAGCTCATCCATTGTGAACGATTCCACTATCGCATTTTCGTTATAATCACGATAGGTTATATTGTAATATATACTGGGGCGCATCCTTCCATTATCATTAATAATAACATCGCATTCATAAGTTATTTTGCAATGTTCACCGTATGGCACCGGTAGATAAAGGTTATGCCCCCTCTGTTCATATTTGGTCTCAGGTGATACGCTTGAGCTTAAAGGCTCACCTGCAAGAAGCTGGCCACTGATAACTTTGAGAACGTTATCTTCAATCACAGGTTGATCATTGTCATCAATATAGATCCTGAGAGTCCCGTCATAACTGCCTTCGCCTGCAAATGTCATCCACCATCTGACAATTGCCCCCGGCCCTTCGTGATCAAAAAGAACATATTCCTTACGACCATTATTCTCCTCAGTACGTATGAACTGTGTATAATCAGCATTTGCATACCATCCCTCTTCGTCAGGTGAGACAGACCGTCTGTCATAACTACTGAATTGTTCGATCATATAGTCCGGATTGGGAAAGTAGGTGATGGCATGCCGGTCGCTCATTTCAAGAAGCAGCGATCTCAGTGAAACAACGTTCTGCTTTTGACAGGAGCCCAGCAGAAATAGTGATAGTAAGATAACCAGTACATTTCTGGCACAGTTTTTAATTATTCTCATTATCTCGGGGTTTGGGTTTCTATACCAAATTTAAATAATGTTGCTCAAATGTATCGATCCTGATGTTAAATTATTAAGTTTGATGGTGGATTAAGAAATTCAAGTTCATATGATCAGGATCTCCCTTTTATGCATGATGTATCTTTTTTCTGTCGTTAATATCTTTGGGCAAAAGATTGATAATGAGAGTCTAAGGGTTATACATGGTCCTTATATCCAGAATCTGACTGAAAGGGGCGTCACCATTATCTGGCATACAAACAGGCCGGCAGTACCTGCGGTTACCATTCATTTTGATGACGGCAGGCAAAGAAATGTACGAAACAGCCAGGATGGTCTTATTAACGGGGGAGGCACCATTCACACGGTTCGACTTGATGGCCTCGAACCGGGTACGGAATACTCATATGAGATATCATCTGTCCAGATACTGAAGTACCAGCCTTACAGGGTATATTTTGGAGACACTCTGAAAGTTGGGAATTATAATTTTACCACTCTGGATCGAGCCGACGAAGAGGTTCGGTTTATTGTTTTCAATGATATCCATGAAAATTCATCCCTGCTGGCCGATTTTCTTAAATCGACCCAGGCAAGTGAGCAGGATATGTTTTTTTTCAATGGTGATTTTATTGACTACCTCCAGGACCCGAATCAGATATTCCGGGGATTCCTGGATACTGCAGTCTTTTACTTTGCTACTGAAAAACCATTCTACTATGTAAGAGGGAATCATGAGACGCGTGGCATGCTGGTCAGGGATTTTAAGAATTATTTTGATTTTCCTGATAACAGCTTTTATTTTGGATTTACACATGGTCCTGATCATTTTGTTGTACTGGATTGCGGTGAAGATAAACCTGACAATAACCGGTACTATTACGGGCTAGCTGATTTTGACAAATACAGAAGAGAGGAGTTGGCCTGGTTAAAAGAGCACATAGAAAGCGATGATTTCTTATCTGCAGAATACAGGATAGTCATAATTCATATGCCAGTTATCAGAGACGAAAATTTGGAACACGGTATGAAATTCCTTTCTGATTATTTCGGTACCTTACTTGAAGGTGCCGGTATTGACCTTATGATATGCGGACATACCCACAGGACCAGATATTACGGTAGCGATGAATCCGGATTTAACTATCCGGTACTGGTCAGTTCAAACAGAACCTTTACCGAGGTAACTGTGGGCAAATCGGGTATCAGGGCAGAGATCAAGGATGTAAATGCCAATCCGATGCTGGTTAAAGAGTTCAGGTAACCACTTATAAATACTCAATTATCCATATTTACGATCAGGATACCTCATCCTGGAAAGGTGGTATTTCTACTACTTCCAAAATAGGCTTAAATCTACTTTTGCATCCGGCAGGCAGTGGGTAAATTTGGGATTATATATTTTAGGGTAAGTATCTGATAAGCCATATGGAAAATCTTTACGCTCGTCTTCTTGAAGATATTCGATTTGAAGAGGGATTGAACGCCTGCATGAATTGTGGTGTTTGTACTGCTATTTGTCCTGCAGCAGAGTTCTATAATTATGATCCGCGGAAAATTTGTGACCAGGTCCAGACACGCGATAATGAGTTAATTGAAGAACTACTAAAAGGAGAGGTGATATGGTACTGCGGTCAATGCATGTCCTGCAAAACAAGGTGCCCGAGGGGGAATACACCGGGTATGGTCATAATGGCTCTTCGCCAGTTATCGCAGAAGCTGGGTTATTTCACAGAGTCGGAAAAGGGGAGGCAGCAGTTTGCCATAAAGAGGACTATCGGTGAAAATATCCTTAAGTACGGCTATTGCGCTGCCAGCTATGTTGTTGATCCTGAAAAGCATCCGGAGCAGGGACCGATATGGGAACATTATTACGAGAACCTTGAACATGTGATTGCACGTTTCGGGGGCGAGCTGAATGGAAAGGAGGGACCATTACGCAGAATAACGCCAGAGGTTTTAGAAGAATTAAAACAGATATTTGAAGTTACCGGCGGACAGGATCTGTTTGATACTATTGAGGCCGCTTCAAAGAAAAAGGCCCTTGAGATGGGATTGGACTTTGATGATGAGGGTATCGATTTCGAGTATTTTGAATATATATACTCAGCAGACAATGGAAGCCATTGTATTGATGAACCTGTAATTGCTGATCATGAAACCGGAAGGTAAGAAGAGGATCTGGGCTGATTTTCAGAAGGAGATACCTGACGATCATTTCTTTTATGTCAGATCATGCATCAGGCAGACATTTTTCCCGGGCTCGGAACAATTTTTTCTGCGTTTTATCCGGGATGATCTGGGTAAAGATATACTTGAAGACCCCCGCCACACTACTTGTACGGGTATTGGTTACCATGGGGACGTAGTCCCGTTCGACACACTACAGGCAGTTGTGGCGCGACATTTTGCACTCGCAAAAGAAAATGGTTACAAGAATATAGCCATATCATGTGTTACCTCTTTTGGTATCTACACGGAGATACTGGAAACATGGAAACATTTTCCGGAGACACTGGCTAAAACAAGGGAAAACCTTTTCAAGGCAACCGGCAGAGAATTTGATGTACCTGAGAGTATTGCTCATGCCAGCGACATCATCTATAAATTCAAGGATGAAATTTCAGACAGGGCAAAATTTCGGCTTATTGACCAGTACACAGGTGAGCCGCTAAAGGTAGTTGAGCATATAGGATGTCATTACTCGAAAATGTTTCCTGAGTACGGAGTCGGAGGAGCAGAATTTCCTCATGTACTGGTGGGCATGATTGAATCCTGGGGGGGTGAAGTGATCGATTATCCGGAACGTCGGCACTGTTGTGGATTTGGTTTCAGACAGTACCTTGTTCAGGCTAACAGGGGATACTCTATTTCAAATGCCCGGAAGAAATTTGAGTCAATGAGGCCCTATGAACCGGACATTATACTGGCAAATTGCCCGGGATGTACCATGTTTATGGACAAATGGCAATACACCCTTAAGGAGCTTGATGGAGTGACTTATGGCCGGCAGAAACAGGGTATTCCTGTTCTGACGTATGAAGAGCTGGCAGGAATTGTACTGGGCTACGAGCCATGGGATCTTGGCCTGCAGTACCACATGGTTCAGTCTGAACCGCTCCTTGAAAAGATGGGGATAAATTATGATAGTAACAGGAAGTACCTGGCGAAAGATGGCAGCCAGTTACCCGAGCCAAAAAACCTGATTAATGTCTGACAGGAACAGAAAACATGTGATCGTGATCGGAGGTGGAACTGCCGGTTGTATTGCTGCAAGCAGGCTGGCCAGGGAGGGTCATTCTGTCTCGATCGTTGAAAGAGATTCCACCACGGGAGGAAAGATAAACAGGTGGTTTCAGTTGTTTCCCGATCGTCGCAAAGGAACTGAGGTCAAGAAATATCTCGACAGGGAGGTTGATCATCCACTGATCAAGATAAGGACTGGTACTATAATTACAGACTTTAACAAAAAAGATAGCAAAATAAATACTATAACAGATCAGGGTCAGCTTGACCCTGCCGATGCTATCCTTTTTGCCACTGGCTTTGACCTTTTCGATGCTCACAGAAAAGAAGAATATGGGTACGGGATCTACGAGGATGTGATCATTTCGGCTGATCTTGAGAAAATGTTTCATAATGGAATTATAGAAACATCAAGGGGTAAAACACCTGAGCGGATTGCATTAGTTCATTGCGTAGGATCAAGGGATGAAAAGGTCTCAAATTTTCATTGTTCAAAGGTATGTTGTGTTACAGCTGTTAAGCAGGCAATTGAGATAAAGGATCATCTGCCCGATACAGAGGTCTATTGTTTTTATATGGATATGAGAATGTTTGGCCCATACTACGAGGAACTCTATCGTGAGTCGCAGGAGAAATGGGGGGTGAACTTCATAAGGGGAAAAGTTTCCGAGGCCAGTGAAAATATTGAAGGAAAGATCATGATCAAGGCAGAAGATACCCTCTCAGGAAGGCCAATGAAGATGGAGGTTGATCTGCTTGTCCTTATGGTTGGTATGGAGAATTCAACTGATGGATTGAAGACAGGGAAGAAATTCGGTCTGAAAACAGGAATTAATGGATTCTTTGAAGTAGCTGATAATCATTATGGTACCAATATCAGCAATGTTGAAGGAATTTTTTATGCCGGTACCTGCACTGCTCCGATGAATATTACCGATACGATATCACATGCCAGGGCAGCTGCAGTTGAGATAGATGAGTATCTTAAATCTAAAAGATAACAATTTTGAAAAGCTTCGGGTTCAATATAGTAAAGGGAAGACAGATCGATTTTGACCGCAACGACAGATCAGTTGCCCGATATATTCTTGAACAGGAACCAACTTTTGCCCTATGTATCGGTTGTGGGGGATGTGCTGCCACCTGCACTGCATCAAGATTCACGGAATTCAGTCTCAGGAGGTTAAATATATTGATTAAGAGGGGGGAGAATGACGTGGTAAGAAAGGTTGCCTCAAAATGTATGCTCTGTGGGAAATGCAGCATAATCTGCCCCAGGGGGGTTAATACAAGGAATGTTATTTTCCTTATGAAACAGGCATTTGAAAAATTTGACAACTATGCAGTTTGATCCCTTTGTCATACCATTCAATTTAGGATTATATTTTATAATCCTTTATTGTGTCGGGCAGGGTATCGTCTGGTTCAGGGATCTGTCAAGGCCCGACAAACTCAGACTCCAGCGTGGTTTTTTTGGAAGGCCATTTGTATCAAGCATTAAGGAAATATTCATCGAGAGTCTTATCCACAGGAAAATTTTCAAGGTGAATCCCCTGCTTGGATATATGCATATGAGTCTTGCATTTGGATGGTTCCTCCTGATATTGTTCGGTACTATTGAAGCAGATATTTTCGGTACGAAACATCTAAACCCACCATATAAAGCGATCTTTTTCAAGTTCTTTAATCCCGAACATGGTACGGAAGGATTTGCCAGGATATACTCATTTCTGATGGATTTTGTGCTTGCTTTTATCCTCTCAGGTTTGCTTATAGCAATTATAAAGAGATTCTGGACGCGGATAGTCGGGATGAAGAAGACCACAAAGCTCAAGATGCTCGACAGGATTGCGCTTGGCTCTCTCTGGCTGATTTTCCCCAGCAGACTTCTCGCTGAAAGTTTTACCAGCGGAGCCTATGGGTCGGGCAGCTTTCTCACAGGAAACCTGGGATCCCTGCTTGCAAGCTTTCTTCCGGCTGAATTGCTGGCTTATCCTTTCTGGTGGCTCTATTCACTGGCACTGGGTACCTTCTTTATCCTGCTGCCCAGAACAAGATACATGCATATTCCATCTGAGCTTTTCCTGATCTTCCTCAGGAACTCCGGGGTAACCACAGGAGACCAATATGGATCATATGCTGAGGCTCAGATATACTCCTGTTCCTCATGTGGTATTTGTCTTGACAGTTGCCAGTTGAACACTTCAGCCGGTATAAACAATATCCAGTCAGCATATTTTGTTAAGGGGTTGAAGAGAAATGATGATGTATATGATATTTCATTGAATTGCCTCATGTGCGGGAGGTGCGAAGAGATCTGTCCTGTGGGTATTGAGCTTGGTCCATTGAGGCTTATTCAACGCAGGGCAGGGGCAGCACCTGAAGATATGAAAGGAATATGGTCCGGATTCATGAGAAGCCGGAACAAGAACTATGTTGACGCGATCGGTCAGTTACCGCCTTATCACTACCTGGAACCTGAATCTAATAATGAGACTGCCAGCGTAGTTTACTTTGCCGGTTGTATGTCGCACCTCACTCCCGGCATACCATGGGCGATGGAAAGGATCTTCAAGGCAGCAGGCGTTGATTATCTGTTTATTGACAGGGATGGCTCTGCCTGTTGCGGAAGACCATTAATGCTGGCCGGAAAGGACAGGGAAGCCAGAGAACTGATTATTCATATCTCTGATATTTTTTCACGGTCAGGGGCAAAAACCGTTGTAACATCCTGTCCGATCTGTTACAAGGTTTTCAATGAAAGCTACCATCTTGATGCAGAGGTTCAACACCACACTCAGTTCATAAGCAGGCTTATCGGGAATAAGGATTTGAAACTCACCTTCCTCAACAAAAGTGTGGTCTATCACGATCCTTGTGAGCTTGGCAGGGGATCCGGAATATATGATGAACCTCGTGAAGTTCTTGCACATGTGGCCAGACTCCAGAAATCAAGAGATGAAAGAGAGGATTCATTATGCTGTGGAGGAAGCCTGGCTAATATGAAACTCGACAGACGAAAAGTTACTGATATTGCCATAGATGTAGTTAAGGAGCTTACCGTTACCCGTCCTGATTATCTGGCTACATCATGTCCCCTCTGCAAAAAGACTCTTGCCAGGGCAACCAATGACACAACCTCATCAATAAGGGATATTGCCGAGATTGTTTCAGATGCAATTATTGAAGAGCAGATGAACAAAAAGGAGATGTTCAGAAAACTGGTAAAAGAGTTTGAGTACTCCTGAACAAATCAACCACATTATTATTTATACTATATTTGCTGACAGTTTTCCCGGAAAATGATTTGGGGTATGATTTTTGTGTAATTTAACCTGGGATTTTACGTTTATAATAAATAATTATGGATTTTATGGGCAGAGTTGGGTTAAAGTTGTTGGCAGTAGTTACAATAACGATAATAGGAGGTTGTAAGGGAACCAGCGATAAATCAGATATCGCGAAAGCAGATAAAGAAGTTATCCAACAATCAGATGGTAATATTTTACTCGAAATAAATGACGCATATCTGCTGAGTGATGCTGAACATCCTGCAAGAAATACTGCAGAATGGCAATTCCAGGTTTTGAATAAGGGAAGGTACGAAGTCTGGCTTTCCAGCATCACCAGGGACACAATGGACCTCAATTTTGACGATCCTGTAATAGTAACATTTGAAAACAAGAGGATAACAGAGAAACCAGTTGGCAACGAAATCGTGCTTAATGATAAAGATGTCATCAAGCCTTATTTCCGTGCTGATTCTAAACTTGGTTCTATCTATATTGAAGATCCCGGGCATTATAATATTCAGGTTATAAGTGAAAAACTTATTCCTGAACCGGTATCAGCAGGTATAGAGTTGCCGTCTCCACATACAATTGTTAAGTGTTTGATATTAAAGCCATTAACTAGATAATATATTACAGCTTCTTGAGCAGAAACCAGGTAGTCGTCCGAGTTGCTGAATTCCGGATCATTGATCCAGGAGCTGTGACCCTTGAGTATCTGTATAACCTTGAGATCACTTAATCTAATGATCGCAATATCGTTTCCACCTTTGTACCTACCGTAAACAAGGGACCTTTCGTCAGGACTGAATGATACAATAACACCAAATGATTCCCTGTTTCCCTGGTGGCTGAATATAGGCTCCCGGGTGCGGTCATACAATTCAGGTGTGTTATTCCCGGTGGCTGCTGCAAACCAGTTTCTGAATGGTGAAAATACTGTCTCCCTGACATATTCAGGCTGAAGAGGGAATTCCTTCTTTTCATCAATTATTAGCTCTCGAGCACAGGTTTATAGGGGCAACCAGAAGAATAATTATCGTGTAAATAAGCTTTTACATAATTCTTCATCTTAGACTGGCTTTCTTTTCTATCCACTTCCTGGCATTTACAAAGGCCTGGATCCAGGGGGTAACCTCATTTTGTTTTCTGTTTTCAGGATAGTGCCCGCATTGCCAGGGCATAAAGGCTCTTTCAAGGTGTGGCATCATTGCCAGATGGCGTCCGTCAATGGAGCAAACACCAGCTGCATCAAAATCTGATCCGTTCGGATTGGCCGGATAATAGCCATGATTATATTTGACTGCGATCCGGTATCTTCCCTCTTCATAGGGAAACTGAAATTTTCCTTCGCCGTGAGCAACCCAGATACCAAGCTTCATACCTGCCATATTACCAAGCATAACTGAATCGTTATCCATGATCCTGACTGTAAGCCAATTGGATTCGAACTTACCTGAAGCGTTGTGTAAAAGTCCTGGCATTTCTTCGTGGTCAGGATAGAGTAGCCCCAACTCGGCCATGAGCTGGCAGCCATTACATATCCCGAGACTGAGGGTATCTTCTCTCTTGTAGAAATTCTCCAGTGATATCCTGGCCTTCTCATTATATCTGAAAGCGCCTGCCCACCCCTTTGCTGGTCCAAGAACATCGGAATTTGAAAATCCCCCGACAAAGACGATCATATTCAGATTTTCAAGGTTTTCCCTTCCGCTGATCAGATCTGTCATATGAATATCTGTTACATCAAAACCGGCAAGGTAGAGGGCATAAGCCATCTCCCTGTCACCATTAACCCCCTTTTCTCTTATTATGGCTGCCCTGGTACCTCCTCTTTCTCTCTTTCCGTGACTTATACCCAGGTCTTTTAACCTGCCTGTGAATTTACCAAAGTCATATTCCCTGACATGGTTTTTATAATTGCCATATTTCTCATCAGCGAGCTGTTTCCCACATTGTTTTATGTCGAACAGGTAGGAAGTCCTGAACCAGGTATCCCTCAATTCATCAATGTTGAATTCATATCCATTCCCGCCGTGTGATATAAACAGCGAGCGCCTGGCAACCGGATTGCCTATCGGATAGAAAGATATACCCTCCGACAGGAGCAGTTCTGCTACCTCATCTTCCTTTTCAACCTGGATAATTATTCCGGGATTCTCACTCAGGAGCAGTTTAACGATATCCTCCTCATCTATAGCATCAAGGTTCAGGCTCAGCCCTCCCTTGCTGTTTGAAAAGCACATTTCAAGGAGTGCAGTGATCATACCACCTGCAGAGATGTCATGGCCGGCCAGGATCATATTATCATCTATCAGTCCCTGTATGGCATTGAATACGGTTATGAAGTACTCAGGATCAGTAACGGTGGGAGCTTCAGTGCCTAACCTGTTAATGATCTGGGCGAAACTGCTTCCCCCCAGTTTACGTGAGTCATTGCTAAGATCAATATATATCAGGGCAGAATCCGGATCATTGACAACAACCGGCTCGACTATCTTCCTGAGATCGCTTACTGCAGCTGAAGCAGATATTATGACAGTACCGGGTGAATATACAGTATCATCCTGGTATTTCTGGGTCATCGACAGACTGTCTTTTCCGGTTGGAATGTTTATGCCCAGGGCAATTGCATAGTCACTCGCAGCTTTTACCGCTTCGTACAGCCGTGCATCTTCTCCGGGATTCTTGCAGGGCCACATCCAGTTTGCCGAAAGTGATATACCTTTTATCCTGTCTGATAGCGGAGCCCAGACAATATTGGTAAGGGCCTCGGTAATTGACAGAACCGATCCGGCAGAAGGATCAATTAATCCGGCCCGGGGAGCATGTCCAAGGGAGGTGGCAAGTCCCTTCTCCCCCCTGTAATCAAGGGCAATAGCACCAAGGTTATTTAGAGGAAGCTGTAATTCACCAGCACACTGTTGCTTTCCGATCCTTCCTGTTACTGACCTGTCAACCTTATTTGTTAACCAGTCCTTGCAGGCAACCTCCTCTATCTGTAGCAGCTGTTCCACATATTCATAGAGTTTGCTTTGGTCATATTCAACAGGCCTGTAATTCGTTGTCACTTCCTGATCCTCCATTATAGTAGGTGGCGGATCCCCAAAAAAAGAGCCAAGCTGAAGATCTATAGGTTTCTCTCCTCTCTTGCTGCTTTCAAAAGTGAATTGATGGTCGCCGGTTACGTTTCCGATAACATAGAGTGGCGCCCGCTCCCTTTTTGCGATACGCTTAAGCAGATCAACATCTGCCTTCTTAATGACAAGGCCCATCCGTTCCTGAGACTCATTGCCTATGACCTCTTTTGCTGAGAGAGTTGGATCACCTACGGGAAGTTTATCAATATCGATCCAGCCCCCTGTTGCCTCAACCAGTTCGGAGAGACAATTAAGGTGCCCTCCGGCACCATGATCATGCAGGGAAATAACGACAGTTTTCTCTGATTCACTCAGTGCTCTGAGGGTATTATAAACTCTTTTTTGCATTTCTGGGTTTGCCCTCTGGACGGCATTAAGTTCAATCATACTGGCAAACTCTCCTGTGTCAACAGATGATACGGCTCCGCCACCCATTCCTATCCGGTAATTATCGCCCCCTAGCATAATAATCAGATCTCCCTTTTCAGGTACTCCTTTTTCGCTGTCTTTCTTCTTTCCGAATCCAATTCCACCAGCCAGCATTATGACTTTGTCGTAACCATATTTTTTAAGGTTTTCAAAATGCTCAAATGTTAGAACGGAACCGCATATTAAAGGTTGACCAAATTTGTTCCCAAAGTCGCTTGCACCGTTTGATGCTTTTATCAGAATGTCTTCGGGTGTCTGGTAAAGCCATGGTCTTTCGCCGGTTGCCTCTTCCCATTTTCTGTTGCCACCTGTCCTGGGATATGAAGTCATATAGACTGCCGTTCCGGCAATCGGCTGCGCACCCTTGCCTCCTGCTATCCTGTCGCGTATCTCACCCCCGGTTCCGGTAGAAGCTCCGTTAAACGGCTCAACCGTGGTCGGGAAATTATGGGTTTCGGCTTTAAGTGAAAGAACCGACTCGAATTCGGATATTTCAAAGTAGTCGGGCCCGTCCTGTGTTAAGGGGGCAAACTGTTCAACCACCGGCCCTGATGCAAATGAGCAATTATCTTTATAAGCAGAAACGACACTGTTTCTGTTGGTGCTGGTGGTCTTTTTTATCATCTGGAAAAGTGAAGATTCTTTCTCCTCTCCATCAATAATAAATATCCCGTTGAATATTTTGTGCCTGCAGTGTTCTGAATTAACCTGTGAAAAGCCGAATACTTCACTATCGGTCAGGTTCCTTCCGAGAGTTTTGCTCAGGTTCTCAAGATATTCTATTTCAGCATCACTAAGTGCCAGTCCGTCGCTTTCACTGTACTCCCTTATGTTTGTAACCTCCAACATAGGTTCAGGCTTCCTGTCGATAGTGAATATCTTTTGATCAAGTCCCCGATAAAGGGATTGGAGCATTGGGTCAAATGAGGGGTTCTCTTCGTCTGCTTCAAAGTATTCTTCAATCCTGCCTATACCACTGATGCCCATGTTCTGGGTTATTTCCACTGCATTTGTGCTAAAGGGAGTGATCATCTCTTTACGAGGACCAACAAATATTCCTTCAATTGGTTCCCTTTCCATCCATTCTGCATCACTGAATAACCATTTCAGATTTTCGATATCTGTTTCACCCGGCTTGTCAATAAAATCTACAGCAATGGCTCTGTCGGAAGATTGAAAGAAAAGTATCATTATTAAGAGTTTAAGGCATTGAATATTAGACAATTGAAAGAACAGATAGAAGAATGTTTTCTATATGACAAATATAATATATATTATTTTTTATTAAAGCCGCTCCTTTTAAGTAATGCTTCCTGCCCTGGCTCCCTGCCGCGGAATTCTTTATATAATTTCATGGGCTCATCCGAGCTCCCTTTTTCAAGGATATTCTCCCGGAATGCTTTTGCTGTTTTCCTGTCGAGCAGTCCATTCTGAATAAACAGACTGAAGGCATCAGCATCAAGCACCTCAGCCCACTTATACCCGTAGTATCCTGCTGCATAACCTCCGGAGAAGAGGTGCCCGAATGAGCAGCTCATACTAGCAGTATCTACATTGTCAAAAAGTTCTGTTGATTTCATTGCCTCTTTTTCAAAATCCCGGATATCATTTTTAAGTTCATCGGTTAAGGTGTGATAAGCCATGTCGAGCAAGCCAAAACTTAACTGTCGGTTACATGCATATCCTTCATTGAAAGTCAGACTCTTTTTGATCTTGCCGAACAGGTCAGCAGGGATCTTCGAGCCAGTCTCATAGTGACTGGCCCAGCTATCGAGCCATTCCTTTTCGTATGCCCAGTTTTCCATTAACTGGCTTGGGAGTTCAACAAAATCCCTTGTTACATTGGTCCCGGAGAGACTCTCATAGGTGCACCTGGACATCATTCCATGAAGCGCATGACCAAATTCATGAAGAAAGGTGGTAAGCTCATTGTGGGTAATAAGAGCAGGTTTGGTGGCTGTTGACAGCGAAAAATTCATTAAAATTGATATCACAGGACGTATATCTTTCCCGTTCATGATAGATTGCTCCCTGTAAGCAGTCATCCATGCACCTGAGCTTTTACCTTTCCTGGGATGGTAATCAACCATCAGCAGGGCCAGATTACTTCCGGATTCATCAAGTACCTCAAATGTTTTCACCTCACTATTATACCTGGGAATATCATTCCTCTCAAGAAATCTGATCCCAAACAGGTCCGTGGCCAGTTTGAAAACGGCATACTGTACTATATCAAGTCTGAAATATGGTCTGAGCAGTTCATCATCTATATTCAATTTTTTCATTTTCAACTTCTCAGAGAAATAGGCCCAATCCCATCTTTCAAGGTTGTCACCGAATCCGGTGGATACTGCAAAATCCCGGACCTCTTTCTTATCCCTCAAGGCATATGGTCTTGCTGCAATATACAGCTCGTTGAGAAACCTGTTTACCTTTTCAGGTGAGTTTGCCATTCTGTCTTCAAGTGCATATTCAGCATAATTGGCATGACCAAGTAATCTTGCTTTTTCAAGACGCAGGTTAACTATATGCCTGACAATGTCTCTGTTGTCATGCTTGTTACCCCTGAATGCCCTGCTGGAGTAGGCGCGAAACATCTTTTCCCTCAGATCCCTGCGATCGGAATACTGCATGAAGGGAACATAGCTCGGATGTTGTAAAGTAAAGATCCAGCCTTTTCTATTTCTTTTTTTTGCTTCAGCTGCAGCTGCCTCTATAATTCCTCCGGGCAAACCGTACAGTTCGTCTGCTTCCGTCAGATGAAGCAGGTAATCATTGGTTTCGGCCAGTACATTCTCTTCAAACTGCAGGGTCAATTTAGCCAGTTTTTCAGAAATTTTGCGAAATATTTCTTTCTTTTCTTCCTCAAGTCCTGCCCCACCGTTAATAAATCCCCTGTACTTGTCTCTAAGTAATCTCTCCTGCTCTGTTGAGAGACCTATCCTTTCGCGGGTTTCATAAACTGTTCTGACCTTTTCAAAAAGTTGACGGTTCAGTGTTATATCATTTGAAAATCTTGTCAGAAGTGGCGAAACGGTCTGAACCACTTTCTGCAGTTCGGGGGTTGTTTCGGCACTGTTCAGATTGAACAGCACCGAGGATATTCGGTTAAGCCCTCTTCCACTATTTTCCAGGGCCTCAATTGTATTGCTGAATGATGGTTCTTCGTCTGAGTCAATTATCTCACTGATCTCCTTCCTTGCCTCTTCAATCGCTATCTTGACCGCCGGTTCGAAATGATCTGGGTGAATATCTTCGAAAGGTGGTACTTTAAACGGTGTATCCCAGTTGTCTAGCAATGGATTCATTTCCGAAATTTTTAAAAGAATAACAATAATTGAGACATAAATGTTGTTCCGATCCTGACCGGGGATAAATCCCGGAATACAAAGTTAACCAGATTATTACTTAAAACAGACAGGAACCTGGCTTACTTGTATTTATTCATGAAAGTTAGGATTCCAGAAAAATATGTATATTTGTTATATAATTGAATATATGAAATATACAAAATAAATAATATGCATGAAAGAAGGAAATGTTAGGTTAAATCAGGATATTGCAGCACTTAAATCAAAGATTTCTGCTCTCAAGGAAACTAATGAGTTATTAAAAATGGAGCTCATTGATACTCAAACTTTACTGGAGAAGTATAAGTTAATTGCAGACTTTGCCCATGACTGGGAGATGTGGTTCGATCCGGATGGTCATCTGAAGTATGTGTCACCATCATTTCAGAATCTTTCTGGTTATGCTGCTGAAGAATTGATTAGCCAGCCTGGTCTTTTAAAACAACTGATCTTTCCTGATGATATGGATGATTACCGGACATTTATCAGAGATTCAATAAACTTTGTAACAATCAGGCAGTCGCTTAAATTCAGGATATTAACAAGAACCAAACAGATACGGTGGTGTGAGATCAAGTGCAGGGCTGTCTATAACAAAAGAGGCAAGTACCTTGGACAGAGGGCCTCGGTAAACGATATTACCAGATTGATGCAGGCTCTTGGTGAGATCAAATCACTAACCGATGGCAGGGATTATGAAGCCCTGGTAAAGCAAAAATACATAAGAGAGCTTGAGAGCAAGGACAGGGAGCTTGTAAGTTACCTTATGTCGCTTTCACAAAAAAACGAGACTTTACAATATATCAGGAGAGTTATTGAGAAACAGCTCGCTGAATGTGTGCCTTCAGATGTTGCGAAATTCACAGATATTATCCAGAAAATCGACGGAACACTCTTTTCATCTGAATCATGGAACGGTTTTACCCTGCATTTTGAAAAGGTGCATCCCGGATTTTTTGAACGATTGTCAATTGCTTTTCCCGGACTGACCTCAAAAGATAAGAAACTCTGTGCCTATCTCAGATTACAGCTGGCCACAAAAGAGATAGCCACCCTCCTGAATATCACTCCCCAGAGTGCTGAGATCAGCAGGGTACGGCTTCGGAAGAAACTTGGCCTGACAAGAGCTGTAAACCTTGTAGAATACCTCCTAAAGGTTTAGTGTTAGGTTATTATGTTGTATTTGATTAATTAATGTTATGTTATTATTAATGATTAAAATACAATCATACAGTTTATTAAAATTATTAGACATTGCAAAAGTTATGATTAAGATTTATATTGTTATGTATTTATTAGGTTGGTTTAAGTGAGTTTATAAGATATATTCTATATTTTTGCAGAAACTCACAGATTTAATGTCGAGGGCGGCTACAGATAATTCGTACAGAAAACTATCAAGCGAAGAGATAGGGCAGCTAATACAGCAGGGTTGCAGTTGTGACGACTGGGACAGGGTTGAGGTAAGAAGCCGTTTTACCACGGAGAACGTTAAAAACACCCATTTTTCCGGCTTTAACCGGCTGGGAGTATTTAAGGAGAAATTCAATTTGTTCGGAGGGGTTTCTTTTAAATCGGGGATCTACAATGCATGGTTAAACAATTGCATTGTGGAGGATAATGTATTGATCCACAATGTGAAAAGTTACATATCGAACTACCATCTGGAGTCAAATGTAGTAATTCATAATGTGAATTCAATAGCTGTTGACGGGAGAAGCAGTTTTGGGAATGGCGTACGTGTGAAGACAATCAATGAGCAGGGGGGAAGGGATGTGCCAATTTATGACCATCTTACAACGCATATAGCATACATACTGGCGTTATATCGTCATCGAACCGGCCTGAAAAATAAAATTGAGATACTCGTTGCTAACTATGTTAAGTTTATTACCAGTGATATGGGATTAATAGGTCACGGATCAAGGGTGATAAACTGCGATAATATCAAGAATGTAAAAATTGGACAATCAGCGCGAATTGAAGGTGTAAGAAAGTTATTTAACGGTAGCATTAACAGTTGCCATGATGATCCTGTTACGATTGGTGATGGGGTGATTATGGAAAACTTCATTGTGAACTCAGGCTCAAACATTACTGACGCTACGCTTATTTCAAATTGTTTTATAGGCCAGGGTTGTATACTGGATAAACACTATTCTGCTGTCGAATCGCTTTTCTTTGCCAACTGTCAGGGTTTTCATGGTGAGGCCTGCTCGATCTTTGCAGGTCCATATACGGTTACCCATCACAAATCAACATTACTTATAGCTGGGATATTTTCATTTTTAAATGCGGGCAGTGGGTCAAATCAGAGTAATCATATGTATAAGCTCGGACCTATCCATCAGGGAGTAATTGAAAGGGGAGTTAAAACCACCAGCGATTCATATCTCCTGTGGCCATCAAGGATAGGAGCATTTTCGCTTGTTATAGGTCGCCACTACAAGCATTCGGATACATCAGACTTCCCCTTCAGTTATCTCATTGAAAATAATGATGAAAGTTTCCTGGTTCCGGGAGTAAACCTTAAAAGCATTGGCACTATCAGGGATTCTAAGAAATGGCCGGTAAGGGATAAAAGAAAGGACCCGAACCTTCTTGATCAGATCAATTTTAACCTGCTCAGTCCCTATACCGTACAGAAAATGATGAATGGCAGGAACATGCTGATTAAGCTCAGGGACTCTTCTCCGGAAGAGGTTGAGGAGTATAGCTGGCAGAGAATGAAAATCAGGAATAATGCTCTTGAAAAAGGAATACAACTTTATGATCTCGCAATTACCAAATTTCTGGGTAACTCATTAATTACACGATTATATGGTAAAAAATTAGCTAAACCTGAAGATATTTCTGATACACTTGAAATTGACACTCCTGTTGGTACTGGCAGGTGGGTAGATCTTTCCGGGCTGATCTGCCCATATGATGCCTTAGAGGAATTATTCAGGGAAATTGAGAATGATGCAGTTTCTTCTATTGAGGAGATTAATTCTATGCTGGCTACCATACATAGTAATTACTACAGCTATGAATGGACATGGGCATCTGATGCATATGAACATCATTTTGGCAAGAAGCTCAGCGAATTTACAATAGAGGATCTTATAGAAGTGATAGCCAAATGGAGGACAGCTGTCCTGGAGATCGACAAATACCTTTACGAGGATGCCCGAAAGGAGTTCTCACTGCTCAAAATGACGGGTTTTGGAATTGATGGCGAAGAGATTGACAAACGGATGGATTTCGAATCAGTAAGAGGTGAGTTTGATACTAATCCGATGGTAAAATCTATCGAGGATCACATGGATACCAAGAACAGGCTTGGTGATGAAATTATTAATGTGCTCAGAGGTTTAAAAGAACTGGTAAATTGAATTAATATAATGTGTGGGATAGTAGGATATACAGGTACAAAAGGTGCTGCCGGGATACTGATCGGAGGCCTTGAAAAACTCGAATACAGAGGCTATGATAGTGCGGGAATTGCAATTTATAATGGTGAGCTCAGAATTGTAAAAAGTCCGGGTAATATTGAAAGTCTGAAGAACAGGCTTCCCAGGGTGGTTGAAGGGAACTCCGGAATAGCACACACCAGGTGGGCAACTCACGGACGACCAACAGAGAACAATGCTCATCCACATGAATCATCATCAGGCAGACTGGTAATGGTGCATAACGGTATTATTGAAAACAGTAATGAAATTCGCACCTTTCTTCTTAAGCACAATTACAGATTTAAGAGTGAGACTGATACCGAGGTTCTTCTTAATTTAATTGAATATGAGTATCTTAGATGTAACCGGGACATTGTGAAGGCATTACAGATATCATTGGCTAAGGCAATTGGAAGCTATGCTCTGGTAATAATGTCTACTGATGATCCTGAAGAACTTGTTATATGCAGGGGAGGCAGCCCTATAGTTGTGGGCTTTGATGATACCGGATCATATATTGCCTCCGATATCTATGCTATCTCTGAATACACTGACAGGTTCGTTTTTCCGGAGAATGGAGATATTATAGTTATTGACGGTAAGGGGATAAAAAGTGCATGTACTATAGCCGGATATCCCCGCAGTCTGGAAGAAAAGATGTTAATATCAGATTATAAAACTGCCGGTAAAGACGGGTTCGATCACTTTATGTTAAAGGAAATATATGAACAGCCTGGAATAATTTCAGATCTGGCCAACTCGGAATTTATCATTAACAGCAAAGGTAATAAGGGAACATTATTTGAAGATCGTTTTGCTTCGACCGACAGGATAACTATTCTGGGATGTGGTACTTCATGGCATTCAGGACTGATAGGAAAGTATATTATTGAGAAGTACCTTCGGATACCGGTAAATGCAGAGTATGCTTCAGAATACCGGTACCGTCATCCTGTGATAACTAACAGGGATCTTGTCATTTCGATCTCGCAGAGTGGGGAGACTGCAGACACTCTTGCTGCCAACAGGCTGGCCAGAGAGTCTGGAGCTATAACAATGGGTTTGATAAATGTAATGAGTTCAACACTTGAACGCGAGACCGATTTCCAGGTATATATTAATGCCGGGCCCGAAATAGGTGTAGCATCCACCAAAGCATATACTGCACAGGTAGTTTCACTTTTCCTGCTTGCTGCAAAGATCGCTTCGCTCAGGGGCGATCAGGATACGGAAGCAAACCTCAGGGATAGTATTAAACTCATACCGGGTGCAATCAGGGATGTGCTCGACAAGGCTAATAATATCAAGGAGGTAGCAGATAATTACTCATCATCAAATAATTTTCTGTTCCTGGGCCGTGGACTGAATTATCCCACAGCCCTTGAGGGTGCTTTGAAACTTAAGGAAATATCATACGTACACGCTGAAGGTTTTCCCGGAGCTGAGATGAAACATGGTCCGATTGCACTAATCGATTACCACTTCCCGACAATGGCTATCGTAACCGATAAGGAAAATTTATCCAAAATGTACTCTAATATCGAAGAGATCAGGGCAAGAAGCGGTAAAGTGATAGCAGTTGTTCAATCCGGTAACGGATCAATTGGCAATATGGTTGATCAAATAATTGAGATACCTGAAGTTCCTGATATCCTTACCCCCATAGTCTCAGCTGTTCCACTGCAGCTTTTTTCCTATTATATGGCTCTTAACAGGGATTGTAACGTAGACCAGCCCAGGAATCTTGCCAAATCTGTAACTGTCGAGTAGTCCTTAAAAACAGAACTATTCAGAATGGAAGATCCTCAAATTCTTCGTTATCAGGTGGCAGATCATCTAATAATGGCGGAGGTCCAAAGTCATCAGATTGATCACTGTCAGCCCCGGCTTTTTCAATCTTCCACGCATCGAGGTTGGTAAAGTAGGCAACCTTGCCATCGCGTTCCCATCTGTTTCCCTTAATATTAAAGGTTACCTTTACCATTTCGTTCAGGAAAGACTCATTGATAAGATCTGCCCGGTCCTGAATGCACTGGAACTTGATATAGTCCGCAAATTCCCTGCCGTCCGAACCCTGCTCTGAAGATTCGATTACAAATTCCCTCTTACGGAATTTATCACTCATCTGCTGAACAGGTGAAACATCAACAACTTTACCTGTGATCTCAAACGACATATCCTATTACTCAATAATTGCTATTTTCTCTAGTCAAAGAAGCACTTTCATCAGTCCCCGGGAGGTGTGTATCTCTGCTGTTTGCATTATTCGGGATTTATATCAAGGAGTTCAACCTCAAATATCAGCGCTGAATAGGGTTCAATAACACCTCCGGCTCCCTGTGCCCCATAGCCTAGTTCATAAGGAACATAAAACATGAATTTTGATCCCACAGGCATCAGCTGTAGACCTTCCGACCATCCGGCGATCACTCCCTGCACCGGGAATTTTGCAGGTTCACCATTATCATAGGATGAATCAAATTTGGAGCCATCAACCAGGGTACCGGTATAATGCACCATAACCGTGTCCTGCAGACCAGGTTTTAGTCCGTCACCCATTTTTAAAACCTTATACTGTAAGCCACTTTCAGTTGTTAAGACACCATCTTTTTCTTTGTTCTCATTCATAAATGCTACACCCTCTTCGTATACATCCCGGAACTGCTCACGGCTCTTCTCCTCCTGGAGTCTTCTCATATAAACGGCAATATAGCCATTGGCTGCTGCTTCATTCATAATTCCATTACCCTCTTTTGTATCGAGCATTCCCTTGGCCATTAACATCGGATTAAGGTCAACCTCCGACCGGTCAGCGGTAACCTGATTTAAAACGCCGATTGCATATGCGAGCGAATCAATTCCATTGTTGAGCTTTAGATTTTCAACGCCAGTTTGCGAACAGGCTGAAAATGTGATTATAAGACCTGTAGCAATAATTAATCCCTTGAATTTCATTTAAATTAAAGTTTTGGTTATAAAATTGGCGCTAAGATAATATTTATATGATTTATTCTCCGTTAAAGAAATGTGAAAATTTGATTCTATAGTTTAACTGCCCTGGTTATCTGACGTTTACCCGGTGGACCATCCGGGTGTGTAACCTGAAAACCTGCCGTTTGTAAATTCCGCTTCAAAGCTCCACTGGCAGAGTAGGTTACAAACAGGCCACCTTTAACCGTGACGGAAGCTATTGATAATATTACATTCTCTGACCAGAGATCAGGTTGTTTATCAGGGGCAAAAGCATCAAAGTAGACAAGATCATATGCACCTGCCAGTTTTATGGACAGGAGGTCAGCATGTGTTTTACTTATGTAAAAATGTTCATTTATCCTTTCCTCGCTGCCCCACTGTGCCATGTGTATCATATCAAACAGTGAACGATCCCCATCTGCAATAATATCAGGGTAATTCAGTTTGCAGGTCAGTTTTTCAGCCAGGGGCTGTTTTTCTATAGCATTATAATAGGTGGTCCGGCATGTTTTTACACTTTCAATAGCTGTCATAAAGGCATTAAGCCCCGTACCGAAACCAACTTCCAACAGGCGGACAGGAGATTTTCCCGTAATGTTGAAACCATTCTCAATAAAGACATGCCGGGATTCCTGAACTGCACCATATGTGGAGTGGTAATGCTCATTCAGGTCAGGGACGAAAAGGGTATGGGAGCCATCTCCGGTAATTTTTAATCCTCCTTCGCGTTCCGCTACGGCGGACGAGAAGTTATGGTTTAATTCCCCGGGGCTTGCCCCGGAAAAAAGGGTCCAGGGCTTGCCCTGGGGTTTAATACCATTTATTATTGAGTTAAGTGATCTCAAAAGCTCATTTTTCGTTGAAATTAACAATAATCTGTCTATTCTCTCAATAGCTCATGGTTATAAAGTGCAGACTGTAGTTTGTAATATCTTTTTTCAAGGTTAAGTTGCAGATCTTCAATATCATAAAAGGTTATTAGCTCAAAAAGGTAATCTGTAAGCGACAGCTCACCAGATTCAAAAGCTTTCATAAGAAGATCCCTGTTGACAGATCCGGAAACCAGTGAATTTATTTCTCTTAAATTGTCATTCACAATTCCAAAAGTCTCATAATCTCTTTTGAATTCCATTTCAAGCGCCATAAGTTCATGAGTTGCACTGCTTTCCTCATACGACTTTATCGCTCTGGCAACCTCAACTTTACCTTTATTCTCCCATAGTGGCAGGGTTAATCCGATAGTTGGTCCGATGAATTCTTCATTGGCCACCAGCTCCGAAGCATATCCAATTTCAAATCCGGGAAGCTTGCCGGTTTTGCTTAGGTCAATACCCTTTTCTGCCATCTCGATCCTTTTCAGGGGAATCAGAAACGCAGGGTGTTCTATTTTTCTCTTTTCGAGTAAAACTTCTTTCTCCAGTTGAGTGAAAGCAGGGTATGATGCATCTTTAAGAACAAATGACTGGTTTCCGCTCATATAGTCGAGCATATTCTCAAGGCCAATGATCCTCTCCTTTGCATTGGTGAGCAATAATTTTATTTCGGTAAGCCTGATATTTATTTTGTTATAATCAATAATAGTGACCTCACCATTAATGAGGAGCTTACTATATGCTGATTCAAGTCTTGTAAATTCCTCCCAACGTGCCTCAAGCTTATTATATATTTTTAATTCAGTAATAAGATCAATAGCCAGTTGCCGGGTCTCGCTCATCAGATCCAGTATTGTATTGCTGTATTCCAGCTCTGCAAGCTCCCTGTTGGTTGCTTTCAGCCTTTTTAATCTGGCATACCGCGTCGGAAAATCAAACGACTGACTTACTTCCCAGACCCTTTTATTTCCAGCTGCATCCGGTCTGCCGGGGAAATACCCTATGTTTATCTCCGGGTTATCCGGTGAGAGGCCGGTTTTTGAGTCGGCCATCCCTACCTCCATCAACTCACGGGCAGCTTTGATCCCGGGGTGATTATCCTTTACCGATTTCAGAAATATGGGAATACTCTGTGTATAGCAGGTTGATGTAATGCTTGTCAGTAATACTATGTATATGAATCTATTCATTTTTTTCGTTGTTTCTGTTAATTAAGTAATAAACTGCAGGTATTACATAAATATTAAGCAGGGTAGAAGATAGCAGACCTCCCAGGATCACAATGGCCATGGGACTCTGAATCTCATTACCGGGTTTATCACCCCCGGCAGCAAGTGGAATAAGGGCAAGAGCTGCTGTGAGCGCTGTCATCAGAATCGGGTTCAACCTGTCAACAGATCCCCTTACGATCCTTTCACTGAGACTGATCCTTTCCTTGCCAGGCGCTTCGTACCTTGTCACCAGAAGGAGGCCATTCCTTGTAGCTATTCCAAAAAGAGTTAAAAACCCGATGATTGTCGGGATGCTAATAACGCCTGATGACAATGCTATGGAAAAGACACCACCTATCAGGGCCAGAGGCAGGTTAATAAGAATTACCAGGGCAAGCCTGCTATTCCTGAATTCCTGATATAGTATTGTATATATCAGTAGCAGAGCAAGAAATGAAGTGAAAAGCAGCCTCCTGGAGGCTTTGGATGCACTTTCAAACTGACCGCCATACTCTATCCTGTAACTTTCCGGTAATGTGACCGTCTCGCTGATTCTCCGCTCGATATCTTTCACAACACTTCCAACATCCCTGTCAGAGACATTTACCGAGATTACGATCTTTCTCCTTACATTTTCCCTGTTAATACTATATGGACCTGAGGATGATTCGATATCAGCTACGAAGGATAATGGTATTTTTTTCCCATCGTGGGTATCGATAAACGCGTTACTGATGCCCTCAACAGAATTTCTTGACAAGTCATTGAACCTTAAAATCAAAGGGAACTTCTTCTCTTCCTCAAAGACATCGGAGACCTTTTCTCCGCCAACAGCTACACTTACGAAATTAGTGAAGGTGTTCAATGGAATCCCATATCTGGCTAGCAGTTCTCTCTTTGCTTTCACCTTCACCTGTGGTGCCTCCACCTGCTGTTCCACATTAATATCACCTATACCTTCAATATCTTTGGTCGCATCCTCTATCTGCTTTGCTATTCTATACATATCATTCAGGTCATCTCCAAAAAGCTTAATGGCAATATTTGCCCTTGTCCCGGAGAGCATCTGATCCATTCTGTGTGTGATCGGTTGACCAACATCAATTGATACTCCCGGCAATTTGTTAAGGCTTTCCCTTACATCTGCAAAGAATTCATTCCTTGTCCTCTCTTTGAGTTCAAAAGGTATATCCAGTTCCGATACGTTTTCGCCAAATGAATGCTCTGCCAGTTCTGACCGACCGGTCTTGCATGAAATAGATTGAACTTCAGGCATGGATAACATTATTCTCTGAGCTTCACTGGCAATCTTTTTAGATTCCTCCAGCGATATTCCGGGCATTGCTGACAGGGTGACAGATAGCGCCCCTTCATTGAAAGGAGGGAGGAAAGTGCTCCCAAAAGAGAACATCAGGACTACTGCTGATATAAGCAACAAGCCGGCTATCCCGACAATAAGCGGGATCTTCTTCAGGCTTACAATAAGGCTTTTGCGGTAAAGCCTGTTCAGGGTTCTCTCCACCCAGGATCCCTGCGCTTGCCTTTTGAGTCTCTTCTCATTCCCGAGCAAATAACTGCAAAATACCGGTGTTACTGTAAGGGCCACGACCAGGGATGCAAACAGGGCTATAATAAATGATATACCCAGAGGCTTGAGCATTCTCCCTTCCATTCCTTCAAGAAAAAACAATGGAATAAAGGTGATAATAATTATTATCGTTGCATTCAGTATTGAAGGCCGTATCTCTACCGAAGCATTATAAATGACTGATAATACAGGCTTACGGTTCTCTCCTGCCAATTGAACATTTGCCCTTAAATGTTTGTAAACATTTTCAACATCAATGATGGCATCATCCACAAGGGACCCAATTGCTATGGCCATACCTCCCAGACTCATGGTGTTTATAGTGATTCCAAGCAGTCTGAGTATCAGGATTGAAAAAAGGATGGAGAGAGGAATGGCAAACAGGGAAATAACTGTAGTTCTGAAATTAAGAAGGAATATGAACAATATAATAATGACAAATATTCCTCCTTCAATAATTGCACGCAGGACATTACTTACAGAAGTTCTTATAAAATCAGCCTGATTGTAAATATCTATATGGATGTTTACTGATTCACCGAAATTCCTGTTTATCTCATCAAGAGCAACAACTATCTCATCTGTCAGATTAACTGTATTGATATCCGGTTGTTTAACAATATTGAGCAAGACAGCATCTCTGTTCATGTATGATCCGTCGCCAATTTTTGGAGCCGCACCGACCCTGACCTCAGCAACATCTTTAATCAGTATTGGTAAGTCATCCCTGACTTTAATTACCGAATTGCCAATCTCTTCTATGTTGCTCGTCCGGGCCAGTCCTCTCACAAAATATATATTACCAAACTGATTTATGAATCCGCCTGAGGAATTTTCGTTAAGGCTACGGCAGGTCAAATCCATTTCATCCATACTTACATCATAGAATCTCATTTTGAATGGATCGGCCAGTATCTGATATTCCTTGATCTCTCCTCCTATTGAAGTTACCTGTGATACACCAGCAATTGAAAGAAGTCTCGGACGGATATTCCAGTCAGCAATAGTCCGAAGTTCCATACCCGACAGGGAATCTGAATCAATAGCTATAATCATCATCTCTCCCAGAAGTGATGATTGAGGGGCGAGAACCGGCTTGCTGACACCCTGAGGGAATTGTCCGGTTACCTGGATAAGTCGCTCGGTTACCGTTTGCCGGGCATGGTAAATATCAACACTCCAGTCAAATTCAACCCACACGATTGAGAATCCCATATTTGAGCCGGATCTTACTCTTCTTATTCCGGTTGATCCGTTTACTGCTGTCTCTATGGGAAAGGTAACCAGCCTCTCTACCTCTTCAGGGGCCATACCATGGCATTCGGTCATTATCACAACTGTGGGAGCCGTTAATTCAGGAAAAATGTCTATGTCCATCTTACTGGTGACATACGATCCTGAGAGCAGTAAAAGGATAGTAGCAATAATGACCGTAATCCTGTTTTTAAGCGAAAAATCTATTATTCTGTTAAGCATGCTAATCCGGTTTAGGGGGTGTGCCCCTGGTGGGAGTCAGGAGCGGAAGAGGTCATCTGTGATAGCTTCACCTGGTAGGCTCCGGCAGATACAATCAGAGCCCCCTCATGCAAACCGTCGAGTACCTGGGTTTCCATCCCGTCAGACGGGCCGGGAGCAAAATATTGTTTCAGGAACTCACCATCAGCTGTCTCAATGAATACATAGTATTTCCCAAATTCCTCCATGATTGCACTGTTTGGAACAACAAGGGTATTTTCGATCTGTTGGCCTGTAAGCCATACATCAACAAAAGTTCCGGGGATAAGCTCAGGGGTATAATCAACCCTGAAGTAAACAGGTATGAAATATGAGGTTTTTCCTGTACTCCTGCCGAAAGAGATAAGCTTCCCGTTCATATCTTCAGTTGAATAAACATTGTTATTGTAGCCAGTGGTAAAATTAGCACCGTCAATATTCTGAAGAACAGAGATAGATCCCGGGGCAACATCTGCCTTTACTATCAGGTTATGTTCAATAATGATCGATGCAAGCCTGTCGCCGGGTTCAACCTTCTGGCCTTCGGTAACATAAATCTCTTTAATATATCCATGGTTTGGACTGATTACATTGCTTGAACTGCCTGATACTGTAGCACTGAAGTTAAGATAGTCTGCCTCAAATTTCTCAAACAAGTTTTTTGTCTCAAGGAAGTATTTCTGGGTTATAAGTTTGTCATTAATCAGTTCCTGTGCCCTTTCATAATTTGCCAGTGCAGTTTCATAATCCGACTTGCACCTTGCATAATTGACTCCCGTATTATTCTCAGTCATACTCTCACCGCTCACGGAAAACAATGTTTGTTCTTTGTCTATCCTGACCCCGGCAAACAGAAAGTGATCGCTGAACCGTACGATGCCGGGACTTTTAGCTGTAATGATTATTTCATCCTTTTTATCAACAAGGATCTGTCCGCTGGTCTTGAGAACAGATCTGAAATTCCTTTTTTGCAATGGTATTACCGTGTGCTGGATGTGGGTCTGAGCCTGAGCTTCACTTTCGTTACTGGCCAACTCATCTTCAGCTGCATAGGTATGTGGCTGACCTCCTTCTTCTTGTGTATGAGTTTCCTCCTCTTGAACACGATCATCATGGGTAAGTGACCCGCACGATAGCATAAAACCCAGATAAATGACATTGAGAAAAATAATTGGATATTTCATGATGCAGTATTTTACAGTTGTGAAAATAAATGGATTAAACCTCAGATTACAATGAGGTTAGTATACTTAGCTCCCAATAATATGCTTATTGGATTAGAAAGCTCCGGGAGGTGCCCTGAACGAATAGCCGGCAATTACCGGTGGCGGGCCATGAATCAAATGGTCGATCTTCGGTATTAAGGCTGCAACAAAAAGATTCATGCTGATCTCCTCTGTCGGGAATGTTGTGGGAAAGTAACAGATCGGATAATCCTGGTGAAACAGGTTTGTTGTGAAGTGACAGACAGATTCATCATTGTTACAGGAATAACCGGAGTAAAAGAATAGAATGTTATTATCCTCATGATCAATGCAGGCGTCTTCAGCGTGTGCTATGCTTTCATCCTCACCGGGCCAGTGATCAGAATGATTATGGGGAATAATGCCATGTAGCATTATAATACTCCAGGCAATTATTAAAGGTATAATATTAAGATAAATCCTCTTCCTCACCTTATTAATTGATAAACAATTGGCAAATATATTAATTTATTTATTTCGAAGCGCTCCCGGGAGGTGTATTGTAAACTGCTCATGGCTCAGGGGATCACGGCGAGGAGGTCCAGGGAACTACGATTGAAGCCAGTTGGTGATCATCTTGCATCCAAAAGATGTCATAAAAGATTCGGGATGAAATTGGACTCCTTCAATATCGTGATCCCTGTGTTTAACTGCCATGATCCTCATTTCATCCGATAATGCAGTTATCTTCAGACACTCGGGAAATCCATTTCTGTCAGCGATCCAGGAGTGATAAAAGCCCGCTTCGAATGAGGAAGGTAAACCGGTAAAAAGTCCGGAGTTTACTTCTGTTTTTGTAATTGTTTTTATTCTGCCATGTACAACGTTTTCCAGTTGCACAAGATTGCCGCCAAAATATTTTACAATTGCCTGCATTCCAAGGCATATGCCCAGTATACTCCTTAAACCGCCATACTGTTTCAATATCTTCTCCATGATGTTACCATTAACCGGAAGGTCCGGTCCGGGAGAGAAAATTATCTTTTCAAATCTGGCGATATGATTGAGATTTACTTCTTCCGCAATTATTATTTGTAAATTTACGGATGGATGATTTCGGACAATATGGGCAATATTGTGCGTAAACGAGTCATAATTATCAATAATAGCCACATTCATGGAGTCAAATATAATGAATAATTTCAGGCAGATGATGAATAAGCTTGGCAGTAACAGGGAGCCTTTTTTATTCATTATTGACTTTGAGATGAAGATGCCCTTAATCTATACTCTTGATAAGCTGCCTGAAAATATATTATTTGATATTCCGCTCTCAAGAAATATTACAAGGCAGAAGGGATCCTCAGCGGAGATGAGTATTTTGAAGAATCCGGTCACATATGAACGCTATTTACTCTCATTTGAGAATGTAATGAAGAATATCAGACATGGGAACAGCTATCTTCTCAATCTGACATTTCCGACGGAGATTGTCACTTCCTCTTCCCTGGATGATATTTTTTTCACCAGTCAGGCCCGTTACCGGATACTTATGAGGAATAAATTTGTGGTTTTTTCGCCTGAGACATTCATAATGATCGATGATGATACCATAAACACATTCCCGATGAAGGGCACAATAGATGCATCTGTTCCGGATGCCGAACGAATAATCATTGGCGATGAGAAGGAGATAGCTGAACATAACACCATAGTTGATTTGCTGCGTAACGATCTGAGCATAGTCTCCAATAATGTGACAGTAAAACGTTTCAGGTACATTGATAAGATCATTACGACTGACAGAACCCTCCTGCAGGTAAGTTCAAGGATAGCGGGCAAGCTCGATAAGAATTGGAATGAAAACATCGGCACTATTATGATTTCCCTGTTGCCGGCCGGATCAGTCAGCGGAGCCCCAAAGAAGGAGACCGTAAGGATAATCAGGGAGAGTGAGACAGGAGCCAGGGGCTATTATACTGGTGTTTTTGGAGTATTCGACGGAGTTTCACTGGACAGTGCTGTGATGATCAGATATATTGAACAGAACGGTTCAGAATATGTTTATAGAAGTGGGGGAGGAATAACTTCCCTCAGTGATCCTGAAAAGGAATATGATGAACTAATTTCCAAGGTATATGTCCCTGTTGGTTGAGACAATAAAGTTTAAAGATGGAAGATTATATAATATTGACTTCCATTCAGATCGATTTAACCGTACACGCAGGGATCTTTTTGGGATCGGACTGGCTGTTAATCTTGAATCAAAAATTGTCATACCTGCATATGCAAGCAAGGGGCTCTTTAAGTGCAGGATTGAATATGATGATAATATACGGAAGATAGAGTTTATCCCTTATGAGAGAAAACAGATAAATACTCTGCGGCTTGTTGAAGCAGGGGACCTGGAATACAGCTTCAAGTTTATCGACAGGAATGGATTAAATGAGCTGTTTGACAAGAGGCTCGGATGTGACGATATACTTATAATAAAAAACGGGCATATAACTGATACATCATACGCAAATATTGTGGTGAAGGAGAAGGATGGTAAGTGGCATACTCCGTCAAGTTACCTCCTTGCAGGTACCAAGAGGGCTTATCTTCTTGGCAGGGGCATAATAAGCGAAAGGGAAATTACTCCGGCGAGTTTGCGTCGATACCGCGAACTGAGATTGATTAATTCGATGCTTGATATTGGCGACACTGAAGGGATCCCGGTAAAGGCCATCTGCTTTTGACTATCTTTTGTAGTACTTCATATTTTCTCTTCTGATATTCACCAGAGGATAAAAACTCTCCTCACCCTTGTAACTATATATTATCCTGTCTGATAAATCCGTAGTTTCATACAGGTTTGGCTCGGTAAGTGATAATCCTGGATTTATAACCCCCCTTATAATCATTCTGCCACCCTCTGCTGTTTTAGATACAGGGACCTTTATACCTGAATATACAATCGATATAACCTCAAGGTCAGGGTCTGCATCACGCAAGGTAACTACTACATCAGTTCCTTTTATGTTTTCATCAATCATCCACGATTGGTAGAAAATATCTTCAATCCTGAATAACATATGTTCCCTGTTCAACGTTACGACACAGCTGACTAATAGCAGCGCCGATGCAATAATAGCTGGTAGTGTTACTTTTTTCTGTTTCATAATAACTGCAGTTGATTCTATCATCTGATTTCCTTCCGATACAACTTAAGAAAAACGATTATAATAGGTTTAAACTGAAGAATCAAAAACCGTGCAATTTTTCAGTGACAAGCCGTACACATATTATAATATTCAGATCGAAGGCATAATTTTTGAAGAGATTGAATGATTTGATCATTTGATTAACTAGTTTTGCATTACTCAGATTTACTATTGACATGAAAGAGATTACTAAATATTTGCTGATACTGCTTATCCCGGCATCCATCTTTGTTACCGGTTGCCAGAAGGAGGTCGAACCGGATAATGATGAACCTGTTCCGGCTGAGATAAGCCGTTTTATTTGGGATGGTTTAAATGACTATTACCTGTGGTACAAAGATGTTGATAAGCTATCAAAGGACTATTTCGCTACTACCAATGATTATTACGCTTACCTCAATTCTTACAATACTGATTATGAGCAACTTTTTATAAGCCTCCTTTATAATCTGGATGTCGAAAGAAGATGGTCATGGATTGTTGATGACTATGAAGCGCTTGAACAGTCATTCGCAGGCATCTCAAAATCAATGGGATATGACTGGAGACTTGTGAATTTCTCGGGAACCGACAATTACTTCGGCTTTGTGAGGTACGTTGTGCCGGATTCACCGGCAGATATAGCCGGCATCGAAAGGGGTGATTATTTTCTCTATGTTGATGGTCAGCAGATAACCGGTTCAAATTATTACAGCCTTCTTGTTGAATCGGATAGTTACATACTGACCATGGCTACCATTAACGGAAGTACAGTGTCGCCAAATGGTATTACAAGGAATCTTACTGCCGTGGTACTGCAGGAGAATCCCATTCATTACTATTCGACCCTGGATATTGGCGGGGTAAAGACTGCCTACCTGGTTTATAATTCATTTAACTCCGAATTTGATGTTGAACTGAATGACCTTTTCGGCACATTTAAATCAGAAGGTGTACAGAGATTGATCCTTGATATGAGATACAACGGAGGGGGATCGATTTTATCAGCTGTTTATCTTGCCAGTATGATATACTCCACCAATACAAATACCATTTTCAGCAAAAGGCAGTACAATGACAAAGTGCAGGCCTATCTTCTTTCCGAATATGGGGCGGATTTTTTCAATTACTACTTTGCTGATAAGATAGATACTATCACTGTGACCAATCCTTCACCACCTGATCTGCCTGCAATTAACAACCTCGGTATAACTGATCTCTACGTACTGACCTCAACCGGTACGGCATCAGCCAGTGAACTTGTGATAAACGGGCTTGAACCATTTATGAATGTCACACTTATCGGTGAGAATACATACGGTAAAAATGTTGGATCAATCACTGTCAAAGACTACTATTCGCGTGATGGGATCCTGAATCCTGATCATAAATGGGCGATGCAGCCGATTGTTCTCAAGATCGCCAATTCGCAGGATTTTTCAGATTATGTAAACGGACTTTCTCCTGATGTTACCGTGGATGAGGGCTTCATCGACCTGCTTCCGTTCGGTGATGAAAATGAGTTACTTCTGAAAGCGGCCACGGACCATATCCTGGGATTAAAATCTGAAAGAGCTCAGCCGGTATATCTGGAGGGAGTTGATTATTTTGTTATTGCTGACTCAAGGGATTTCATACCCTTCAGCAAGGATATGTATGAGAAGAATAGTTTTATTCTCAATAAGTAGTCTTTCTGTTGCCGGATTATAATTGTTGAAAGGGTGGGTAAAGTTGGTAATGTTGATAAGGTTGAAAAAAAATTAGGAATCTATATATTAAAATATATAATTAAATTTTATCTCAGTTTGAACTCGTAACCTGCAATCCCGAAATGAAAGAATCTTTGATTCTTAACCATTTCGTGGATCCCCGAAAAAGCTTGTTTCTTCGGGACTTGCAACCTGCAACTACCAGTTATCAGCATACCATCCTCTTACATCTATTGCATTCATTCCTGCCCTGTAAGCAGCCTCAATACCCAGGTCACCATCTTCGAATACGCTAATTGATCCGGGATCAGTATCCATTTGCTCCGCACATCTGAGAAATGTTTCCGGGTGTGGCTTATGGTTAGCTACATCGTTTGAGGTTACGATAACATTAAACATTCCGGTCATTCCGATTACCTCAAGCGTACGAAAAACTGCCTCCCTGAACCCTCCAGAGCCTATAGCCATTGGCAGTGTACCATAATATTTTCTTACAATATCGGCAACCGGTTTAACCTCTTTTACCTCGTGTTGCATCTGTAAGAAAATTTCAATTTTCCTTTGAAATAACTGATCAGGCGAAACTGTTTTTCTAAGATCATATTGGTCAATAATTGCTTCTGCCATCTTTTTAGCAGGGGTACCGGTAAGTGACCTGAGGAGGTCACTTTTTATTTCAAATCCATGTTCCCTGCAGGTAGTCTGCCAGGCTTTCATATGGAAAGGCATGGTATCGGCAAGGGTACCATCGAGGTCAAAGATTAGTGCCCTGGTTCCGGGCAATAATTGGTACAGCATCCTCAAATTGTCTGTTTAAGGAGGCAAATATAGTTAAAATTGAAGTTGGTTTTCTTTGACTTTTGTCAGTTATTTTATAACAAAAGCTATTTCAGTTTTCCATTGTGCCAGATCGGGTTCTGTCTGGGGGTCTGAATAATAAAACTCCCATGAGTCACCGGTTGATTCATAACCATTTTCAAAAAGGAATGACATAAGGATATCATAAGAATAATTAAATTCAACGTAGGGTCCTGAATGTGTACCGGTTACTGCCTTAAATCCTTTGAAAGTCATAGGTTTTACCATTCCTTCTGCAATCCCCGGTTCCGAAACGGGGATACCTGCAATAACTCTCACTGTGCTATTCGCATCATCATAGTCACTGTAAAGGGCAAACGGAACCCCTGCAGGCTGGAGTTCCTGTGTTGATACAACCATCATTACCGCTCCGTAGAGGTTGCCAAGTATGTTGGAGATATCGTTTATCGAGCCTACTTCTTCTGCAACCATACCGGTAAAGCCGCTATATACCTTGATCACAGGTTCGCTCAGGCTGCTCATCCTGACCCCATTGGTTTCAAGATGCTTCTTAAGGTTAGCCAGCCCCTTGTCAAGGGACTCTATCAGGGACTTTTTCATAAAGGCATTCATAACTTTCATGAATGGGTTGGCTGTCACAATTTCCATGGTCCATGTTACTTTTGTAATGCCATCCTTTTCATTAAAGGTCCACATTATTTTTGCTGGTTTCGCGCTTCTGCTGAACCATATGGAACTTATAATAAGTTTACCGAACACCGTGGTATCAACCTCCATCCTTCCCGAACCTATGGTTTCCCCGTTCCAGCTATAGGTCGAGCCTATATATCCCGGTTCTGTTGTGATCGATACTTCAGACTCCGGATCAAGTTCAATCCATGGATCCCAGGACTGGCGATCGGAAAAGGTAGCTACAGCATAAAAAGCGTGCGAAGCCGGCAGGTTGATCTCAGTTCCGGATGATGCCTTAAATTCCTTCGGCAGCACCAGCCCTACGACAACCACCAGGACAATAAGCGATAAGACTGCTATCAATATCCATTTTAATACTTTCATGGTATAAATGGTTTAGGTTAATATAATTGTGGTTTACATGAAACAAACTTCTCACCTGTAAAAAGGCCGGCAAAAGCCGGCCTAAACGAATGATCATAATGCTTATCTTTTATATTGATCCAGGTACTCTAAAACCTGGTGATAAACATTCTCCCCTGTAAATCCAAATTTCTCATCGAGAACCTCAAATGGGGCTGAATAACCGAAATGATTAAAACCCCATACTTTCCCATTGTCACCGGCCAGTCCCTGTAAAGTTACGGATAATCCTGCAGTTAAGCCAAATTTTGGTATGCCGGCAGGCAAAATTTTTTTCCTGTACCCTTCATCCTGGTCGAGAAACAGTCCTTCGGAGGGAACAGATACAATTCTTATGTTCAGTTTCCGGTTTTCACGTAAAAGACTGGCTCCCTTAACGAGGGTCGATACTTCTGACCCGCTGGCAAAGAGGATGATGTCGGGAGTACCGATGCAGTCCTCAACAATATAGGCTCCATATTTTGCATTTTCAGCTTCTGTATACCTGTCTGAGTCCGAAGGCAGGTCAGTTATCTCCTGTCTTGAAAGTATCAGGGCGGCCGGACGATCATTTGTTTCAAGAGCCATTTTCCAGGCAATAGTAGTCTCGGCAGCATCGGCAGGCCGGAGAACAAGCATACTCCTTTTACCCTTATGGTTCTTCAGGTGTTCCATCAGCCGGATCTGCGCCTCCTGCTCAACAGGCTGATGTGTAGGTCCGTCTTCACCAACCCTGAAGGCATCATGTGTCCAGACATATTTTACCGGTAATCCCATAAGCGCGGCCAGCCTTACAGCCGGTTTCATATAATCGGAGAACACAAAGAAGGTACCGCAAACAGGTATAACTCCTCCGTGCAATGCCATCCCGTTCATTATAGCTGCCAGGGTAAGCTCCGATACTCCTGCCTGGAAAAACTGCCCGCTGAAATCACCCTTCCTGAATTCTGAAGTTTTCCTGAGAAAACCATCTGTCTTGTCGGAGTTGGCCAGGTCAGCCGACGATACGATCATATTTCCCACTTTTTCAGCAAAATGGCCAAGTACATTTGCTGATGCAGCCCTGGTGGCAATGCCCTTCTTATTAATAATGGCGCTAAAGTCTATTTTCGGAAGATCCCCTTTGAAGAAACTATTCATCTTGTTTGAGAGTGCGGGATTCTCCGACGCCCATTTTTCCTCCTTTATTTTTTGCTCTGACATTTTGCTGCGCTTATCTGCGAGAATTTCATTGTACAGCTCTTTCACCTCATCTAGGATCATGAACGGATCATCAGGGTTGCCGCCAAGATTTATTAATGATTTCTCAAATGATGCTCCGGCTTTGCTTACAGGCTGCCCGTGGGTAGAGGTCATTTTTTCGAAGCTGTTACCATTCCCGTCCACCAGGCCTTTACCCATAACGGTTTTACCTATAATAAGTGTGGGTTTTGCCTTTTGATAATGGGTCTTTTTAAGTGCATCCCTGATCTGCTGATGGTCATGTCCGTCAATTGTAATAACCTCCCAGCCCCATGCCTTGTACTTGGCAGAGGTGTCCTCAGATGTAACTACTGAGGTTTCGGTTGAGAGCTGAATATCATTAGAATCATAAAACATGATAAGGTTACCAAGTCCCAGATGACCTGCTATCCTGCCCGCGCCCTGTGAGATCTCTTCCTGTACCCCCCCGTCCGAAATGTATGTATAGATCTTATGAGACATCCGCTCACCAAAACGTGATGACAGGAACCGTTCTGCTATAGCAGCTCCAACAGCCATAGTATGGCCCTGTCCTAGTGGTCCTGATGTGTTCTCGATACCCCTGGCAATATCAACTTCAGGATGACCTGGCGTATTGCTTCCCCATTGTCTGAAATTCCTTATATCTTCAATTGTAAAGTGGCCGGTCAGGGTCAAGACTGAATAGAGCATGGGTGACATATGTCCGGGATCCAGAAAAAACCTGTCACGGTTAACCCATTGCGGATTGTCAGGGTCAAATCTCAGGTGTTCGGAAAAGAGGATATGGATGAAGTCGGCTCCCCCCATGGCACCACCGGGATGTCCTGATTTTGCCTTCTCAACCATTGCCATTGATAGTAATCGGATATTGTCAGCAGCCTTTTTGTGAATGTCCTGGGTCATGTGATCTTTGATTTTGTTGAGAACGTAAATGTACTAAATAAGGATGAAAAGGTTAAACCTGCTTTAATAGATGAACGACCTGCCTGCCATGCCAGCGACAGGAGAACAGGAACACAAATTTGGATCCCAATCAAAAAATCCGGTAACAATAATCCGTAGATATAAGGCCTCTGTAAAAACCTGCACGACAATTAACAAAATTGAATCTTCATGGCAACAAAGTTTCAATGATATCATTATCAGAAATGACAGGGGAATAATCCGGTTTAGAAAATATATTAGTGACAATCCCATTAAATGGGACGCATCTAAAAACAAAAAGAACATTAATACATAGGACAAAACGATTTTGAAAATATTATTTCACAAACCTGCAGTCAGGAATTTCGTCAAGAGACAAATCTTTTATAATTTTGACCAGAATTTTTCGGGGTGTAGCGCAGCCAGGCAGCGCGCTTCGTTCGGGACGAAGAGGTCGGGAGTTCGAATCTCCCCACCCCGACAAAAGAAGCATAAGGCCGTTCTGCCAAAGGCAAAGCGGTCTTTGTTTTTAGGACCGCCAGATGCTTGCATCTGTAAGGTGTTAAAAATAAAGATCTCAGGTGCGAAGCACCGAGGTCTTATGCTTTTTTTAGTTATACCCCCAAGGAGAAAACGCGAATGAAATGAGCGTAATCTCCCCACCCCGACAAATCAAAAAGCCTTACCGCAAAGCGGTGAGGCTTTTTTCATATGCACCAATGGAACTTATTCCAGTTAAGTGCATATGAAAAAAGCCTGAATAGTGCAAAGCACTAAAGGCTTTGAGATTTGAATCAACCCCCCAAGGAGAACACCACGCCAGCGGTGTGGTAATCTCCCCACCCCGACAAATCAAAAAGCCTTACCGGGGCAATCATTTCTGGGCGCGTGGATATTTAGTCAGCACAGTGGGAATAGATGAAGATGTCATAAAGAGATATGTAAAGCATCAGGAGAAAAAAAAGACAAACAGATAACTTTCACCATAATTGATGAAAATATCTGCTCATATGATAATATGGAGCTCAGCGAAATATAAATCGAAGTACCCAAGAAACATAATCTATACATTGATAATATAGATATATAATTGCTTCTATATACTGCAGCTGGTCATCTGAGCATTGACTGACATTGAAGCAGGGTTTTTGCAGAGAAATTACTTTTGTTTATCTTAAGACTATTAAAAAATGCTCATTATGAAAATGCTAAAGATTATTTTATTCACAATTCTTTCTTTAATCATTGTTGCCCTGGCTGTTCTCTTTTTTTTAATAAGGGATATATCTGGAAGTGCACTGCCTCAATATGATGGTGAATTGATACTCAAGGGATTACAGGATGAGGTTTCTGTTTACCGGGACGAAAGAGGGATCCCACATATCTATGGCGTAAATGAGCATGACCTTTACATGGTAACAGGATATATCATGGCCCAGGAAAGAATGTGGCAGATGGATCTGATAAGGAGGGCAACCACCGGTCGCCTGTCAGAAATATTCGGCGAAGATTATGTCAATACGGACCTTTTCCTGCGAGCCCTGAGAATCCCGCAGAAATCGAAAATGATTATCGAAAATTCCGAAAGTGATATGCTGGCCTGCGTCAGTGCTTATGTCGATGGTGTAAACCATTATATAGAGTCGGCAGGGAAGAAGCTGCCTCCCGAATTCAGGATACTCGGATATAAGCCTGATCCGTGGACAATGGAAGACTGTGCGAACATTATTGGATATATGGGATGGGACCTGGCAAAAAATAACATGAACGGCGACCTGTTCATTTATAAGCTTATACAGAAAATTGGAAGGGAAGAGGCTATAAGGCTGATCCCTTATTATAATATAAAGGGTGAATTTGTCTACCCTGATTTCAAGATCGATGAAGCATTGCTGGCCGCTGCAGGTGATTTTGTAAATTCGGCCGATAAAGTAAAGGGGCTGGGTATCACTCCTTTTACAGGCAGCAATAACTGGGCGGTAAGCGGAGAGCGGAGCAGCACAGGCAAACCATTGCTTTCGAATGATATGCACCTGGGGCTGTCAAGCCCCGGAATCTGGATACAGATGCATCTTGTTATTCCTGGCGAAATGAACATTACAGGTGTTATTGTTCCGGGTGAACCATTCATTATTGCAGGCCATAACGAAAGGATTGCATGGGGGGAAACCAACCTGATGGTTGATGATATTGATCTTTATCTTGAAATGACGAATCCTGAAAAAACGAAATACTATTGTGACGGTGAATGGCATGATATCAGGACCGTCGATGAGACTATAAAGGTTAAGAAAGGTGATGATCAGGTACTGCAGCTCAGGTTCACACACCGCGGTCCGATAATTTCAGGATTCAGGGATGTGGAAGGAGCTGACCTGAGCATGCGCTGGTCAGGTAATGATATGAGTAATGAACTTATGACCGGTTACCTGTTAACCAAGGCTTCCGGCTGGGACGATTTCAGGGAGGCGATAAGCTGGTTCAATACCGCGAGCCAGAACTTTGCCTATGCTGATGTGGATGGCAATATCGGGCTCCATGCCGGAGGAGGTATTCCAATACGGGAACTTCATGGATCATTCATTATGCCCGGTGACAGCAGCCGCTACGACTGGAAGGGATACGTTCCTAAGGATCAGTTGCCTTACAGTTTTAACCCCGGATACGGAGCTGTATCATCGGCCAATAACAAGACGGTGGATGCTGACTATCCTTATTATATTGGTACCTACTATACAATGCCTTACAGGATTAACAGGATAAGGGAGATGATCTCCTCTGCTGTAGTTTTTTCTGTTGATGATTTTAAGAGGATGATTACCGACAGACATTCCAATTATGCGGCCAAACTTACTCCTCTGATAATTAATGCAGTCGAAGGTTTAAGCGACCTGAGTGAACAGGAAAACAGGGTTTTTGAAGGGATAAGGGAATGGGATTATGATATGGGACCTGATATTATTATGCCAACCTTCTTTGACCATTTTCTTAAGATACTTGCTTCAAAGCTTTTATCTGATGAACTGGGAGAACTTTTCAAAGGGATGAACGGCACCATAAGGGACTATTACCTCCTGGGGATCATCAGAGGCGATCATGATCTGTACATTGATGATACAGGTACCGAAAATACCGAGACTCTGAATGAGATACTAATTGCATCTTTCAGGGAAACAGTTACCCTGCTTACCGAAAAGTATTCTGCCGACACATCAAAGTGGCTGTGGGGCGATATACACCAGTTCACCGCAAGCCACCCGATGGGAAGTATCAGGGTACTCGACAGGCTGTTTGGGTTTAATGTAGGACCCTTCAGGGTAGGAGGCAGTAATCATACCGTTTCAACCTATTCATACAGCGGCGAATTCGTGGTTGACCATGGAGCTTCTGAAAGGCATGTTTTCAATACTGCTGACTGGGATGATTCGTATACAGTGATCCCGACCGGGATCTCGGGTCTTCCTGCATCTGAGTTTTATTGCTCGCAGATCCTTACCTATTGCGAAGACAGGTTCTACAGAGACCATTTCAGCCTTCAGGCAGTGAAGGAAGCTCAAAAATATTTATTATTACTTAAACCACCGGCATAATGATGAAAAACAATAACAGGTGGGATCTTTCCGGAAAAGTTGCCCTGGTCACAGGTGGAACCAGGGGTATAGGAGAGGCAATTGTAAATGAGCTTCTCTTTCAGGGAGCTGAAGTTATTGCATGTGCAAGAAACGATCCTGACTATTATCCTGAAACAGTAAATTATCATTTCATTAAGTCTGATATCAGTACGGCAAAGGGGAGGGATCATGTGACCGGGTATATTATTAAGGAATTTGATAATCTTAATATACTGATCAATAATGTTGGAACCAATATCAGAAAACCTACAGTGGATTATACTGATGATGAACTGGATTTCCTCCTTGAAACAAACCTTAAATCTGTGTTCAGACTATCAAAGGAGCTGCATCCATTATTGAAGAGTTCTGGCTCATCGTCGATTGTAAATATCAGTTCCGTTGCCGGCCTGACCCATATGCGAACAGGTTCGGTATATGGAATGACCAAGGGTGCTATCAACCAGCTTACCCGTAACCTTGCCGCTGAATGGGCTCCGGATAATATTCGTGTAAATGCCGTTGCGCCATGGTATATACTGACCCCACTGGCCAGACAGGTGCTGCAGGACAGGGATTATTATGATGAGGTTGTGTCGCGTACTCCTATGGGGCGGGTGGGTGAAGTAGAGGAAGTGGCCGGACTGGTGGCCTTTCTTTGCATGCCGGCAGCATCCTATATAACCGGCCAGGTAATCGCTGTCGACGGTGGATTTACAATAAACGGGTTTTAGACATTATAGGTACCGGAGGCAGTGTCGCCGCCCCTCCCGGTCCAGTTTGTATGGAAGAATTCACCACGAGGCCTGTCGGTCCTTTCATAGGTATGTGCTCCAAAGTAGTCGCGCTGTGCCTGTAGCAAATTTGCAGGCAGATAGGCCGCCCTGAAACCATCAAAATAACCAATTGCTGAGGCCAGTGCAGGCACAGGAAGACCATTGGCTACAGCGGTAGCGACCACCCTTCTCCAGCCAAGCTGCGATCCCTCTACCTTTTCCCTGAAGAAATCGTTGAGCAGCAGGTTTTCAAGCTCCGGGTTATTATCAAAGGCCCTCTTTATATCGTCAAGGAATACTGACCTTATAATACAACCTCCGCGCCAGAGCAGTGCGATACCTCCGTAGTTGAGATGCCATCCGTACTCCATTGCTGCTTCCCTCATCAGACTGTACCCCTGTGCGTATGAGATTATTTTCGAACCGTATAGCGCATCCTTCAGATCTCTAAGGAACCTGGGTTTATCACCCGGGTAAACAGGTACCGGGCCATCGATCACTCCGGAAGCTTTCAACCTCAGATCTTTTTTGTAAGAGAGGCATCTGGCGAATACTGATTCCGCTATCAGAGTGAGCGGGACACCGAGATCCAGGGCAACTATGCCGGTCCACTTTCCTGTCCCTTTTTGTCCTGCAGAATCAAGGATCTTCTCCAGGAGAGGCTCTCCGTCCTCATCCCTGTATGCCAGAATATCACTCGTTATTTCAATCAGATAGCTTTTTAACTCCCCTTCATTCATTTTTGCAAAGACCTGATGCATCTGGTCATGGTTCATCCCGAGCAGGTTTTTCATCAGGTAATATACTTCGGAAATAATTTGCATATCACCATACTCAATTCCGTTGTGCACCATTTTAACAAAATGACCTGCTCCATCTTCACCAACCCAATCAGCACATGGTGATCCATCCTCAACCTTAGCTGCAACTGACTGAAAAATATTTTTAATATGAGGCCATGCAGACTCACTTCCTCCGGGCATCATTGAGGGCCCCTTAAGCGCACCTTCCTCTCCTCCGCTAACACCCGTACCGACATAGAGCAATCCGTTGCTTTCAACCAGTTTTGTACGCCGTATCGTGTCCGTGAAATGGGAATTACCCCCATCAATAATAATATCGCCCGGCTCCAGAACCGGTATAAGCTGTTCAATAAATTCATCTACCGGTTTGCCGGCCTTCACCATCAGCATCACCTTCCTGGGTCTGGACAAGCTATTTACCATATCTGTCAGGGACTGAGTTCCAATGATGTTCTTGCCCTTGGCCCTTCCATTTAAAAAATTGTAAACTTTTTCTAATGACCTGTTGAATACTGCTACAGTAAATCCTTTACTTTCCATATTAAGCACCAGGTTTTCTCCCATCACTGCAAGGCCAATAAGTCCAATGTCAGCTTTTCTCATAAGTTTAGTTTATTATTTATTTGGATGATCCTTAAAGCCGAGTTTCAGGAGCGTATCATTTGCATTTACATCACCTGTTACAGTATAGGCTTCAAATTCTCTCCTGCCCCAGTAATTATCCCGGATTTGTTCAAAGTTACCCGGATCATTCCTTAGGTTGTTATTATCACTGAAAACCGGGTATGTATGGAAGATTGCTGCTCCAACCTTTTCCAAAGTTGATCCGTTATATTGCCGTGTATCAATAACACTTCTGTCAGGCTCAGTCAGCCCTTCCGGTTTCCAGTCGGTAAGCGGGAGATTGAAATACTGTCCAAGCTCCCTGACAACCATGGCTGTGCCGGTTGCTTTACCCTCCTGCGAGTAGCCTGCAATATGGGGTGTTCCAATCTCAGCCAGATCAAGCAGGTTTCTGTTCAGGTAAGGTTCATTATCCCATACGTCAAGAATACAACCGTTTAATTTCCGCTTTTTCAGTACCTTAATAATATCATTTTCACTGATCACCTTGCCCCGGGACGAGTTTATCAGGAATGCTCCGCTTTTCATATCATTAAGGAACTTATCATTAACCATTCCTGTGGTCTTGTCCCGGCCTGTCATGATAAGCGGAACATGCAGGGTAATAATATCGGATTCTTTAAGTAACCGGCTCAGGGTAACGAACATGGTACTACCTTCATTACGTTCCCTGGGAGGATCATTCAATATGACCGTCATGCCCAGGGTCCTTGCCAGTTTTACAACTTTCGATCCGACATTTCCAACGCCAACCACTCCAAGTGTGAGATTTTCGGGACGCAGATTAAATTTCAGAAAAATATGAAGGAGTGATGAGGCAATATACTGCATCACGGAGCCTGAGTTACATCCGGGAGCATTTGTCCACCTGACACCGTTTTGATCGCACCAATCTTCATCAATATGATCAGTCCCGATGGTTGTTGTACCCAGGAACCTGACTCTTGTCCCGGAGAGTAATTCCTTACTGCATATTGTTCGTGTACGAATTATCAGAGCATCAACATCCTTTAATTCAGAGTTTGAAATAGCTGGTCCTTCAAGATATCTGACCTGACCAAATGGCTCGAGAGCTCCCTTTATGAATGGTATTTTATCGTCGATAACAAATTTCATTGGTGTTCAGATCCTTTCTCTTATTCCAGACAAAACCCATGTTTTATCAGCCGTAGCCTGGGGAGTAGGCCGGGCCCATGCTCACTGCCCCGAGGGTGGCTTCCCGGGCAAAGCCTTATTAAATTCTTTCAAAAGGGCATCCTGATATTCCCCGAAAAATGATCCCTCCAGGAAACGCCCTAAGGCCTTATTTTTAAACCTTTCCCATGATTCTGGCTCCCTGCCTGGTATCACCGGGTAAAACAGTACCCCGTTACTCTCAGCTGCCTGCAGGTCGCCGGGTGCATCACCGATGATAAGGATATGATCATCCCCGGATTTCATTCCTGTCAGTAAATCAGGATTAATCATGCTAATAGGCTTGAGGTATGTATCTGGTCAATTTTTTCTCAACGAAGAGAGGTTCAAACCTGGTAAATCTCTGCAGGCCTTTTTCAAGAGGTATTTCAATCCATTTTTCGCCAATCAAAGGCTTTGCATATTCAACGAATTGATCATTAACATCGTGTTTTGTTACACTGATCCATTTTTCCGGAAATGACCGCTCCGACAGAGCGACACTCTCAAGGGGTACCTTATCGTACCTCACCCTGTACTCATGCCCTTCATCCCTCAGGATTGTCGACATCCATCCGTTTCCATCATTCAAGGCTATCTCAACTGCATTGCGCCCAACCTCATACGCTTCATCAAGGTCAACAGTTGAGGCATATATCATTGCATGGCGCTGATCTGTGCCTGGCACCTGACCTCTGACACTTCCCCTGCATCTTAATCCTTTTTTGTTCAGGTAATTTACTATGATCTGCTGTGCAGAAATTCCACCTGAGCCATACTGTGTATGTCCGAATGAGTCTTTTCCATCTGCAATTTCTCCTGTATCATATCCCTCACTTACTACGACAATACACCTTTTATGTCTCTTTATATAATCGTTTACATTCTCAGCGAGCTCAGGCATGGGAATCTTTGACTCAGCCAGGTAAATTTGCAGCGGCATTTCCCGGTCGGGATCAGCCAGCCTTGCTGCAGCGGGAATAAATCCAATCCGACGGCCCATAGCCTGTACTACAAGCACCGGATCAGATGGATATGAGCCACTGTTTTCCTGGTCGAGGCTTTGCACCATATGTGCCCAATATCTCGCAACAGATCCATAGCCCGGTGTATGATCAATTAACTTAAACTCTTTGTCACCAAGATCATTGTCGATAGTTTTTGGAACCCCAACAGATATTACTTCAAGTCCAAAATCTGAACATATCTTACTGATCCTGAGTGCTGTATGTTGCGAATCATTCCCTCCGACGCAGAAGGAATACCCTATATCATGTGTTCTGAAGACATCAACTATCCGGCTAAAATCCTCTTCCTGGTTCTCCCCGAGCTTATACCTGCAGGTACCGATGCTTCCTGCGCCAGGTGTAGTTTTAAGTAGTTTTATCTCTTCCTCTGCCTGTGCTGATAAATTAAGAAGCTCTTCTTTCAGTATGCCTTCAATACCATGCCAGCCGGCATATATTTCACCGAACCTGCCGGGATATGCCCTGCAGCTCTCGATAATTCCTCTGAGGGTATTGTTTATCACGGCTGATGGTCCGCCGCTTTGAGCTATTATTATATTATTTGCTGGCATTCCCCGGTAACTTTAACACAATTAATATTTATGATGACTGATATTGGACAAATGTCATTACATTATTACCTTAAAAACCGATAATTCGCTTTGGTTGCGATACTTTACAATTTGAAGACAATATTCTCACCAGGTTTATCTAACTTTTTCAAGGTAGCTATTATCGCACAAATATAGCTATTTAAGGCAGAGGTCTAAGTCAATCAGTTTATTTTTAGTGAGTGGAGGGAAGAGATTTAACCTCTCTAAAATTCGAATCCAAATTTAACTTCAAGCCTCCTCCAGTTGGTTTCGTATGTAGTTGGACTTGAATAATAATCATTATAGGTGCAGCTTGTCCTGGCATATCTGAATGCGAAGCTCAGATTCATACCATAACTTTCTTTACACCAGGCGATACCTGTCCCCACGGCAAAGCTTGGACCTCCTTTATATTCCCTCTCATCATAAGAGGAATAATAGTCATGTGGATTATCGTTTTCCGTTCCACCCAGGTGAGCAAGGAATCCGGCACGGCCAAAGATATAGGGTGATACCGGTTTATTTGCCAGATGGTACTTATACTCCAGGAACAGAGGCATGAAGGATACCCCCAGAAATTCAACACCACTTCCGGCAGCAATTGACTGAAAAGCTCCGAGCCTGTAAACCAGAAAAGAGGAAAAGCTGAAAGGGGCAATATAGCTTGAAGATTGCGATCCAATCAGGAATCCGGCTTCCATCCCAACGCCGAGGTTTGATTCCTTAAAGCCGGATACTTGGTTATCGGCTTTTTGATACCGATCGATCTCATCCTCTGTATACACAAACAGGCTGCCATCAGATGTCATTATTTTATAGGTGGCATTTGACACCTCCACAAGGTCGCCATATATTACCGATCCGTTCTTCAGATATAGCGCATCTCTTTGCTTCTGTGCATTTGCAGTACAGAGGCATGAGGCGATAATGATTATCATTGAAATAGTTTTTTTCATAGCAGGTCGGGAATTTATTAGGTTTTGCATGATTTTTGAGCCGGTTTATTAAAACCTAAGAATCATGAAAACAAAAATCATTCCAATACTGCTTGTTTTAATAATGTCCCTGTTAAATTATTCCTGTGAGGATGCAACTTACAGGGTTTATAAAGGTTATAAGCCGGTATATATGTCCTATGATGAACTCAGGGATGCCGTTAATATATCTGATACACAACCTCTTGAAAATCCGGGGAAAATTTATTTTAAGGACAACTATATTTTTATTGTTGAAGAGATGAAGGGAGTTCATGTATTCGATAACAGTGATCCTTCAAGTCCGGACAAGATCTCATTTATTAATCTGCCGGGTGTTGTGGATATTGGGATCAGTGGATATTATATGTACGCCGATAGTTATATCGACCTGGTTGTTCTGAATATCGGGAATCCTGAAACAATTTTCGAAGAGGCCAGATTAGAAGATGTCCTTCCATATACTGTTCCCCCACACGAAGATGATTACCCTTCAGGTTGGGTCGACAAAGAAGATGGTGTCGTTATTTCATGGGATCTTACAACCATCAGGGAAAGGGTTTATGAATCACCCATAATTTATCCTATCTATCTTGCCGAAATGAACGGTGGCTTTAACAGGACCACTCCATCTCATAGTGGTGGAATTTCGGGAACCGGGATTGGAATTGGAGGCTCTATGGCAAGATTCGGGATAAATGGTGATGCCCTGTATATTGTAGATAACAACACCATAAAGGTATTTGATATTTCTGACCCCCTGTTACCGGTCAGGCAAGATGAGATCCGGGCCGGGTGGGGCATAGAAACTATGTTCTTAACCGAAAATAATATGTTCCTTGGTTCTACTACGGGAATGTTTGTGTTCGATATAAAGATACCTTTCTACCCGTCACAGATCTCATTCTTCCAGCATGCCAGAAGTTGTGATCCTGTTGTTGTGGATGGCAACATTGCCTATGTAACTCTTCGAACGGGTACTATTTGCGGCGGCAATGTGAACAGCCTTGATGTCGTTGATATAACGGATCTGAATGATCCGGAATTAATGATGACCTATCCGATGTACAATCCTCACGGGCTCGGCAAGGATGATGACCTTCTCTTTATTTGCGATGGCAGCCAGGGACTCAAGATATACAATGCCTCAGACCCTCTGACCATTACCAGTAATCTGCTTTACCATTATCCAGGGATTAATGCTTATGATGTAATCCCACTTGGCGACATTCTGGTAATGATTGGTGATGACGGGATGTTCCAGTATGATTACAGCTCCCTTGATAATATCACGCTGATCAGTACTATTAGCACAGACAAATAAAAATATTTGGATTGCATCCGGATCGGCTGAAAACATTTAAGTTAACCATTGAATTGTCTTTTGATTAGTGAGCTGGTGGACCTGCATGGATCAAGCAGGGACAGCCTTTTACCAATACTTCAGGTATTGGTTCAGAAGCATAATTATCTTAATAACAGAATTCCTGTTTAAGGCTTTCCTGGGATAATTCTACCCGTTGATTTTTTTAAGAAGCCATGCCATATTATGACCCAGGGTCCTCATTGTTTTCAGGCCCTCCTCATCATGCTCCACATCACCCTTTTCCTTTCCTATCCCAATATTCCAGTATGAAGAACCGGGTATTATCATCTCATTAATAAGGAAAAAATGATTGATGCTGTCAAAGGAATGGATCGCACCCGCTCTCCTCACGGCAATTACAGCAGCACCAACTTTTCGTTTAAGCGGATTGCCTGCCCCCCTGAGAGCATAGCCAGCCACATCTATCAACGCTTTGGTCTCGGAGGTAATGTCAGAAAAGTAAACCGGAGATCCGATTATTATACCATCAGCCTTAACTATTTTTTCAATGATTTCATTAAGAAGATCATTCTTTTGATGACACCTTCCATCCTTCTCATTACGGCATTTCATGCAGGCCATACAGCCTTTAACCTTTTTCCCTCCTACCCGGACAAGCTCGGTTTCGATCTTTTCGTTTTCAAGTACCATCAGAACCTCTTTCAGCAATATCTCAGTATTCCCTTTTTTGCGGGGGCTTCCGTTAATGGCTATTACTTTCATTTTCAACAGGGTATGTTGGTGATCAGTTAAGGGGTCAGATCATCGACAGAGGGTCCCGGGTCAGAATAACCGATACCTGCCGAGCCCTGCTCATATGACCGTCCATTGAAATATAGTGCCAGCCCAAATATTGGCATGAGTGGCATCGTAACGGCATTTGTGAGAGCCGTCAGGATAATAAATGATGGTTTTTTTGTAAACTCCAGTATCTCATAGGCAGCCTCCGGATTAATGAGTGTCCTGATAAATCCGCCACTGAACGGGATCATTATTATTGCACCAAGAACAAGAGAAATTACAAGTACGATCAGTATGAAGACTGTCATCCAACCCATGTTTGGCCAGAATCTTTTATGGACCAGAGTGAATGTTCTGGTGATTGTGTTACCGATACCGCAGTTCTCAACCATTATTACCGGGGAGGCCAGCACAAAGAAGAGGATAACATATATCATTGCAAAAAATATCCCGATTATGAACAGGAGCAGACCCAGTATCATTGCAAAGAAGGAGAAAACTCCAAGGATAATGAAAACCACCAGCAGAGGAAGGAAATATCTGACTATTACTGTTCCTGCATAGTTAACAATGTTACCTTCGGGATCCAGAGGCTTGCGGATGATCCAGTACTGGATCAGCATATTGGCAACCAACGAAATTAAGATAATAACCAGATAAGGAACAGTCATTGATTTTAATGACTCAAGTATCAAATATGGATCGGTCGTATCCTGAAAAACTGAAAGATCCATCCTGGTGCTAAAAAATGCTGTAACAAGGGATAGCACAAATGAAATGATGAACAGGGATGGGAACCATCTTTTATAGAATTCCCAGATAGAAGTGAACAGAGTATCAATGTTGTACTTCCTGTTTAATGGATGTTCAGAATATTCCTGCATATCAAAAAAATATTGGTTTTGTCAAATATAGTTATTTATCCAATCAGCTACCGGATATCTTTAATATTAAGGTCATTCAAAGGATTATGAAGAGACCCTCCTGGCTTTTCCCCTGTTTACCGGCTTTATGTCATGAAAGAATATACTGCAATTATGGTTAAGTTTACCTGAAAATCAAAACTGGTTTAAGCACTTTTATGCAATTTTACAGCTAATTGAAACTTTGGTACAGGTTTGAGAAGAATTATTCATATTGACATGGATGCATTTTATGCATCGGTTGAGCAACTGGATGATCCATCCCTGTCAGGGAAACCGGTTGTTGTAGGCTCACCATCCGAAAGGGGTGTAATTGCTGCAGCAAGTTACGAAGCAAGAAAATATGGTATCAGATCAGCGATGCCAAGCAGTGTAGCAAAACGACTATGTCCTGATCTGATCTTTGTAAGACATCGAATGAAAAGATACAAAGAGGTGTCAGACATGATATTCGAAATCTTCTACGCCTATACACCAATAGTTGAGGCACTCTCTGTAGATGAAGCATTCCTTGAGGTAACCGGTGTCACAGAAAATTTTAGCGGGGCTGTTGATCTTGGTAAACAGATCAAGAGGGAGATAGGACTCAGGACAGGACTGACTGCCTCAGCAGGGATCTCATATAATAAGTTCCTTGCTAAACTGGCTTCGGATATGAATAAACCAGACGGGCTTTGCTCTATTGATGAGGCGCAGGCCGAATCTGTTATTAAAGCTCTGCCGATTGAAAATTTTTATGGTATCGGGAAGGTAACTGCCGAAAAGATGCACAGGTTTGGCATACATACAGGCAAGGAGCTAAAAACTGTCGATCTGGCTTTCCTGACAAGAAATTTTGGTAAAGCGGGTCACTTTTATTACGAGATTGCCAGGGGTATTGACAACAGGACCGTTGAGGCTGGACGAGAGAGAAAATCCATAGGTGCCGAAATTACCTTTGACAGCGACCTGACAACACCATTCCAGATAATTGCCGAGCTCTACAAGATTGAAAAGGATCTCTGGAAAAGAGTTGAGAAACATGGTAAGACCGGAAGGACGATCACACTCAAGGTGAAGTGGGATGATTTCACTCAGATAACAAAGAGCCACACTCTAACCAGAAAAGTGACTGATTTCTCAATGCTTCATACCGAAGTGGCAAAAATCAGGAAAAGTATTGATTTTCAAAGGAAAAAGATCAGGTTGATGGGAGTTACCATTTCAAATCTGGATGAAACGGAAGAGGAGGTTGAACAACTGGGACTCTGGATTGATGTATGAGGTAGCCCTTTTGAATCCCGGCGAGCGCATTGGCTTCAAACTTCGCCCCGGTTCATCGGGGCTACGTCCGGCGAAGTCGCCGAACTCGTAAACTCGGTTCCCCGCTGCTTGCGACGGGGAGCTTCAATTTTACTATCTTGTAAATAAATATAAACAGAACTATATGAATATCAGACTAGCAACAGAGGATGATCTGGAAGCCATAAACGAGATTTATAATCAATCAATCCCTTCGCATACCTCAACCGCAGATACTCGTCCATATTCTATGAAAGAAAGGGCAGAGTGGTTTTTTTCGCATGAACCTGACAGATACCCTGTTTTTGTGGCCCATGATAATGGCAAAATCACAGGCTGGGTTTCATTAAGTCCATACAGGCCACGGCGCGACGCCATGCGCCATACTGCTGAGATCAGTTACTATGTAGGTGAAGGGTTCCAGAGGCAGGGGATAGGAAGTGCACTGATGGCGTTTGCCCTGCAGAAAGCGCCCGAATATTCTATAAAAAACCTGATAGCGATACTTCTGGGTCATAACGAAGCAAGCATAAAGTTGCTCGAGAAATTTGGTTTTGAGAGGTGGGGTTTTATGCCGGGAATCGCCGATTTTAACGGGATTGAGCGCGACCATTTATATTATGGTCTGAAGTTACATACCTAATGCCTCGGTTCAAGACCATTCTCCTGATGAGATGGATGTGAAAGGGCCTTGAGAAGATGGTGGCAGGTTTGTATTACTTAAATAAATATAATTTGGATTTAAGATAATGGTTGCAGGCCAGAACCGGGGTACGACATAAATTAAATCATGACTTTTTATTACTTTTGTGGATTCTGTTAAAACCGGGAGAGATGCCGGAGTGGTCGAACGGGGCGGTCTCGAAAACCGTTGTCCCGAGGAATCGGGACCGAGGGTTCGAACCCCTCTCTCTCCGCACATTATTCTCAATCTCATTGTAATTGAATAAGTTACAATGAGATTTTTATATCTACACATTTAATTACACATATAAATCCTGTTTAACCTCATAGTATTTCTTCCTAAGCCTATATCTTTTTTCTAATATAATTGTCATTATAAATACCCTTTTGCTGCTTGTGAGGAAATGAGAGAATTGATTAGAACAACCGTATTAGTATTCACTATTCAGAAATACTGGAGATAGTATTATTTATAACTATTATAAATTCTAATAATAATTGCTTTTTTATCTCCAATTCATATAAGGAATAGACCCCCCGGTGGGTTTCGCCAATCCATTTCCCCTTTTTTAAACAGGCCCCCTCTCATGTGTACAGTCACTGTACCTGTCTCTCCACATTTGCCAATAAAATCATCTTAAAATCTATTAATTTACCCAGGGTTCATTAACTATTCCCCTAACTATAATAGTTGCACTCCACCATTGAGGTAAAACATTAACTGAATGTGTGTTTCTGTTTTTGTATGGAAAATGAATTTTTGAGTAAGTTTTGGAAGTTAGTTTTGATTGGCAAGGGCTTGTTCTATATCATTTTCCAACTATTTATTATTATTAGCAGATTCAATAGGTAAATATTCAATGTGTCTCTCAATAATAAATTTGGGAATACTATCAATATACTTGATTTTTTTAACCCAATTACCTAATTCATCATACTGGTACTTGAACTGGTCAGTTCTCTCCAATTCACCACTAAAATTAAATATTTTCACCTGGACAATATTCATTCTATCATCATATTTAGTTTCAAATGATTGTCCTTCGGAGAGGAACTGAATAATAGCTTGAGTTGAAGTTGTAGATAATAATCTACCTTGCTCATCATATTGATAATATTTTTTAAATAATATTGCTCCATCTTGGTTACGATCAGTCTCAACTATTATATTCCCTTTCTCATCATATTCATAAACAGTTCCTGAAGGATTCATTTTTATCTCATTGCCTAGACTATCATATTTATATGTTACTGAGCGATCTGAAAAATCTTTATGCTTAGATTTCCCTTTTGTTTTAATTATAAGTTCCTTATTTTGTTTTTTATAGCTGTAGGTATTTTTATAAACCTTTTTCCTATAAAAATTATATTGAATCGTTTTCCTAAGCAATCCATTCATTGAGTATTTGTAACGGATTGAGTCCTTTAATGCTCCATATGAATAGTAATAGCTTGAGTAGACTTTATTCCCATCCGTATTATATGACACTAGTTTGTCCTGCTCGAATAGATTATCCTCTCTATGTCGATTACCTTTTTCAATCTTCCCTGATTCTTCAATTGCTTTGAATGAATATTCAGCCAGAACTGCCACCCTCCCTTTGAGATTTTCTTCCTGCAAGTCATTTTTTGGAATGGTAATTTTCGTACAGGATGCCAGTAAAATAGAACAAAGGATAATCAATACAGTTATTTGATTTTTCATACTAGAGGAGATTTAGTATAGTAAGTTATCAAAGTTAAACTTTCTGATAATCAAAGTCAAATTGAAAATTCAGGGTGAGATTTCATACCCAGAAACCTTATCTTAAAATTACTTATTAAGTCTTTTCTGAAAGTTGGCTGAAACAGTTACCACATCTGGGTTTTTTGTGGGAGAGGAAGTATATTTTGAACTCCGCACATGTTACCTTTTAACAGTTAGTGTATCACACTTAAGGACTCGTAGGTTACTATCAATTTTTATAATTATCGGAATACCTTCTTCTGTCTCATACCAGCCAAAACTTGGCATACTGAAAGTAAATTCATTATTTTCATATAAGAATGAGCGATGCGCTTTTATTACAAATTCTCCATCTGAATTAGTATAGTCATACGGATCAAATATTACTAACCCATCATCACCAACGGTGATCTTAAATCTACCTTTTGCATCGATTGGTGTTGCATTAATACGCTCATTGGTAATTGGTGCATTCTCAGTATCCACCAATCTCCCATGAATCTCTAACGTATCTGCCTTCAGTTTAAGGTATTTTATTGTTCTTACAGTATCGATTATCTCTACCATTCTTGGATATTTCTTCACAAAATCTAAATAGTCTTTAAAAGTTCCTGTTACAGTAGTACTGTTATCTGATTTCAAGAAAATCATTCTTTCTAAAGTAATAAGGGCAGAGTCGAGATAATTACTTTCAGGAAACTCTGAAATAAAGTTCTCAATTTGGCTTACATCATTAGACCATTTAATCTTCTCCCATTCCTCTTTATCTTTTCTACAACCAGCCGACATAAGAATTAGTATTGAAAGAACTAAAATTGTCTTATTAGTTTTCATGTTGTTAAAAATTAGTTGGTTATCAATCTCAAAGTTAAACCTTCTGATAATCAAAGTCAAATTGAATATTCAGGGTGAAACGCTCCCTCAAAGAACTAAATCTATAAATTACTTATTAAGTACTTTTTATAATTAGGCTAAAACGGTTACCGAAAGCGTATTTTTCTTTTTGTGTTCAGATTTAAAGGATCTATAACACTGATGAGTTTTTCAATATCCTTTGTGGTGAGTATTATATACTATTGCTATAGTAAAAGTTCATATAAAGTACTGTAAATGGCTATATTTTAGGTCTATAGAATACTAGAATATATGAATGATATGAATTACTGCAATTTATCAGTTATGGGAAGTTGGCATGCAAAAAATGTGACAAACCTATTAATTTTATTGTCCATGTTAGCAAACGTATTAATTCAGTCTTTGTTTTTGAGGTTTAAGCCATTTTGATGAATAAAAACGAACCCAAAATATCGATAAAATAGCAGCCAGACCATAACCAAAGATAATTCCAAATAAGGCTCTTTCAAATAACGGTGCTGACAACCAATAAACCGTAAGTGAAGACTGAAATACATTACTTAGCCAATGAATTATCATTGAGGGCCACAAGCTTCCGGTTTTAACGAAGATGTAACCATAAAATATTCCGAAAATGAATGCCCAAACAACCTGAGCAATAGTAGTAACCAACTCTCCTCCAGCGAAAACAGCGAAAATGTGAAATACACCAAAAGCAAGGGATGCATAAAGAATTGCATGAAGTTGAGAATACTTGCGTAAAAGCATGGTAAGAAAAACACCTCGAAAGCACACTTCTTCAAACATTGAATAAAATACGGTAAATAAAAGGATTGATTTCGGTGGTAGAGCTAAGGATAAGTCAAAGACCTTTCTAATAAAATCAACAGTTAAAGGTTTACCCTCAGTCAATCTATATACTAAAGAACCACTTCCCTGGCATAAAATAAGTATAAGAAGACAAGAAATTGTAAGGATAAATAATTGTAAAAATGGTTGGATGCGTGTAAGTCCTATGTCACTTAGGTATTCTCTAAACGTACGCTTTCCATTAGGAATCCGCAGGAAGTAGGGCACAAAAAGATATGCAATAATGTTGCATATTGTAAACAGAATCACGGTCGATAAAGCATTACTGTTTGAAAATTCCTGTGGAAGCTTTAAAATACCGTAAAGGATAAAGCTAACAATTAACATACATACGAATAGTGCAGCAAAGATTATTAATAAAGCTCGTAAAGGTTTTTGAGAATATCTGGAAGGATTGCTTATTAGATCAGCTGTCGGTTCTCTTCTAGGTTGGTAACTTTCTTTCATGGGGGATTAAGGAATATAGTTAAACTCATTTTTTACAATGGAATAATTAAGAATTCAAAATAGAATTTGAGAGTAAAATTTCGTGTGTATGTTTGCTAACGGTCAGTGGTATATACAGTGCCGCTTTCCGGTCTTTGGTTAAATATTGGGTTTAATCTTTTTCAAATCGTTATTTTCTTACTTGCTGTATTAGCGGCATTAAACATGACCGCTTGTTAGTGGCAGTTAATAATCATCAATTATCTGTTCGGTTGAGCAAATCCGGCTAAATAAAATATCTAGTTCTCTTGCTGTACATTTTGATGAATACGCTTCTCTAATAGTTTCAATTACCTGAGGTATTTCATTTGTTTTATCGACGATAATATAAGATATGTCACCTGAGTCAAAGGTAAATCTGATATCAGATATCTCATCATTATACTTTTTTTTATCAGAATTATATATAGTTAGTCCTATAGAAGATGATGCTCCATTTAAGTCAGAACTTTCAGGTACAAGGCGCCATTCCCTCTCATCATAAAATCTATAGTTCTCATCATCAATAGATTTTCTTTTTAGGTGTCCTGAATAGTTTTTAGTAAAACATTTTATTCTGAGGATGTCTCCTTTTTGTTTACTGTTTAGATTTGTCTTAAGTTTTCTCCTTTCTCTGATTAGATCACCATAGGTCTGTTTAACGTCAAATAATTCTGGACAGATTTATTGTTAAAGTTAAGAGATACATTTGACTTATGAAATCATCTCTAATAATGATTTTGTAAGTCAAATTAAGCAGGTATTTTCTGGTTCCTTTTCCT
>Ga0307378_10000476_pt1 | contig 71382 bp, 53 predicted proteins | sample UN1MG_FD_202238 | JGI IMG/M metagenome (GOLD analysis project Ga0307378, IMG submission 202238) | Soil microbial communities from Risofladan, Vaasa, Finland - UN-1 | ecosystem: Environmental > Terrestrial > Soil > Coastal area > Acid sulfate soil | place: Finland: Risofladan, Vaasa | collected... | reverse complement strand
AGATAGACCAGGTAAACCTCGCCGGGCTTGCAAAGGACGTAGTCGTCCGTGTTCTCGGTCATCTCATCTTCACACTTCATGTCCCAGAACGGAATCTCGTGTTTCCTGAAGAACTCCAGTGCGTAACTGCATTGGGTCCACACCTTCTCGCGCGTGCGGTAGTCCTGACAGGTCAGGTCGCTGTGGGGGTGCTTATAGCCGAAGTACCACTCTACACCTGCGCCGCCAGCCATGATGTTACCCCACAGAGCATTCTTGCGGGCGTTGTCGCGGGTGGGATCTTCTGCATCGGTGATAAGTCCGTGAGTGGCGTCGCCCGGCTCATCGCAGGCGACAACCCAGGGCTTGCCGGCTGCCACAGAGCGGTCGATGTAGTCGCGGGTCCGGCGATGGACCTGGCTGAAATCGGGCTTGCTGGTCTGGAGGGAAAAGCCCGTCAGCTTCGATGCGTCGCCCAAAAGGTCGTAGTGCGGGTCGCCCATGTTGTGAATAACGATGTGGTGCTGATATGGGTCCTGCGTCCAGAAGTAGTTCGCCCAGGCAACCTTCTGCTCCGTCGTAGCGTTGTTTATTTCCTCGCCGAGGTTCCAGTTGAGCGCCAGGTTGTGGCTGAAGCGCGCAATCAGCTCGCGGTAGTACAGCTTACGATGCGGGCCGAGGTCGCCTTTGTCCAGCAGCAGCTCGTTTTCGGTCTCCATTGTTTTGAAGTGCAGGTACATCCCGATTGAGGTGCCGTGGGCGAAGACTATTTCCCACTGGTCGAGCCGGGAGCAGTCCAAACGTTCTCGTTCATCGTAAGTAGTGTACGGAAAGACGTTCCGGTCGTCGCCTTCTATATTGAGCGGGAGAAATGAAAAAACGTTCATGCCTTTCGATGCCAGGTAGTTGACGGCCCCGATTATGCCCTTGCCTTTGCCGTTTTGCCATGTGGGATCGCCGGGCTTCCAGTCCTTGATGTGCGGTCCCCAGGTCTTGATTAGTTCGTCTTTATGGCCGTCGGTCTTGAAGTCGCCGTCAAAATCGGCGTAGGCCAGGAAGTTTTCGGGGGCGTCGGCTCCGCATTTTAGGAAGTACTCTCCGGTCTCGGCGAAGCGTAGATGATGCTTGCCGACATATCGCAGCAGACCTTTTCCACGAAAATCCCTGCCGGTCTTGTCGGTAGGCCCGATTCGGAAAGAGCCGCTCTGCCCGTCCATAAATCCTGCACTTTCGCCGGCATTCTTTCTTTCGCTGACGGCTACATTCGGCCCCTTTCTAAACGAGACGTCGTACTTCCATGTGCCGACCTGATCGGGCGCAAAGTGGACGCGCCATTTGTTGCCGCTGTCGGCGCTTGTGTTTGCCGCATCGCCGTCCGCGGCATAATAACCCGGCACAAGACAGGACTTGCCATTCCCTTGGTGAGTAAAAGTGACATTAAGACGATAGTACAGAAATGGATTGGGATCAGCCGTCTCGCTCGTATCAGGCCCTTCGAACGTCAACGTAACTTTGTGCCATTTCTTCAGTTCTCCGTTGATTTGTCCGCCAGACGCAGCCTGGCTCCAGGCGACCGCCACCAATGTAAAACAAACAGCACACCCTAACATTTTCAAATGCTTAACCATACGAGACTCCTTACCTGACAAGATGAATACTTTTTTACAACTTCGGGTTAGTATAAACAATATGGAGCCAACGATGCAAGGAATTTCATATCTTCGTATGAGACACGACCGGGTTAATCAGTGCGGTTAGAAAGCATGTCCCATTTTTTCAGCAACAAAAGGCCCACGCCCAAAAACCCAGGTGTGGGCCCTTTCAATTGCTTACGGTCAGGAAGCTGCCGGCCCGGCAGAAAACCTGATCTTCAAAAACTTCAGTTTACCGGGCAGGGATATCCAACCAGTAGAACTTCCTTCCTCGGCCGGCGGCTTGTATTTTGTTGCCAACAAGACCCTCGATTCAGGCACGTTCTTCTCCGGCCTGATCGACGATGTCCGCATCTACAACTGAGCGGTGAAGCCATAAGCAACTGAGGTGATTAAAAGATGAGTTCGAATGCAGGAGCTGGAGAGCAGGAGGCATGCAACCCTTCTCCAGCCCGTAAACTCTCACAGAGTAGCCCTCAGACGTTTTTGACACTTTTGGAGCGGACGATCCGGCCCTTGATGGGTATCGTAAAAGGTCATATCTTTCGAGATCCCGCTTTAAATCGGCTTAGAGCAAAACAGCCGGGGCCTATACCGAATTGACCAGCATAAGCCCTCGAACTGTTGCTAAATGTTTACCCGCCATATCACATCTTATGGTTGCGGTTCCGGCCGTAGTCGATAAAGCCGGATATCATCGAAGAACATCTTGCCCGAACCGCCGGGGATCGTCATGTTGCCCTTATTGCCCAGGCCGATCGCAATCCTGTCAACATTGGTCAGGACTACACCCTGGTCGGCAAAAGCCTGGAGCGGAATGACCCACTCTGTCCAGGTGTCGATCGTTGCCGCGGCCGGGTCATCATGAACCACTACAGCAGGTGCGCCTGCACTGTTGGATACGGCAACATACAAAGGCTCGGCGGCGTTGCTCTCGATGCCGATATCCTGGTTCGTCCACTGCGGGCCAACCGTGCCGGTAATGGTAACGTTGGAGAATTTGGCCTGGCATGTTGCGCCGGCGTTGTGGCTGGTCAGTGCCAGTCCGACATAGACATTCGAGCTCATCGAGATGCTCTGCGGATTCCATGACATGGTCTGCCATGTGGACCCGTTGCTTGAGTAGTAGCCTCTGAAGTTGCCCGCAACGTCACGCTCCAGTTTCACCCAGTAGGGAGCAATGATCGCCGTTTGCTCGGTTGTCGCCACGCCGCTATCACTCGTGGCACTCGCATTCGTATCCGTTCGGGCCTGGAATCTGCATCCGTTTGTAGCCGTGCCGTCGGCATTGGTGGGCGTTATGTAAACCGCGGCGAATTTCGAGCCGGCATCGAGTGTCTCGCGGATCATCACGCCGGCCTTGGCCCATGGGTCCGTCTGTTCGACGCTCTCGACCCTCGCGATGATCGAACCGGTACCGGTAAGCATTTTGTAGGCAAAGTGGAATTCGTCTGCTGCGCTCCAGATATCCGTGCCGGAAGCGGTCATCGTGTAAGTGCCGACCGGACCCTCGACGAAGCTGCCGACGGATGCCGGGTTGCCTCTGAACCACAGCGACAATTCCGCAACACCTTCCTCGGTCCAGTCACGCCTATCGCTCAACGTTTTCTCTGCTTCTGAATAGTTCGCGTAACCTTGCTTGTTGTTGTCATATAAGAACGGCATCGATTGATTACCCCCGTGGACTATAGTTTCTTCAGTGTAAGAAACAGTAGTCTCGTCGCCCACAGCCGAGCCGGTCCCGTTGCCGGGGTAGGCCGGTTCGTTATCATGAGCGACGTAGCCAAGCCCATCTTTCCATGCCCACCATATCTCGTTATTGCCAACATCGTAATCCTCAAAGTCGTCCACGACAAGAAAATCACCCGTCGTGAAGCTCCAGACGTTGCCTGCCCAGGGACTATCGGGATTGACACCATTAACCTCATCGATCCGCCAGTAGTAAGTTGTATTCAATGTAAGCTTGCCGGGATTGTAGCTCTCCTCGCCGAGCGCCTTTGGCCCCTTGTACTCGAGTGAGGCATTAGTGGCATTCTGGATTGCGTCCGCATCCGTGCCGAAGTACACCTCGTGCGAAGCGGCAACTGCACCGGCATCCCATGTAAGAATCTGTATCGGACTTATACCCACATCGCCATTAGACGGATTCGGGCCACTGACGGCACCCAGAGTCGTGAAGCTCCAGACTTCACCTTTATGCATATCGGAACCGTCGAACTCATCGACACGCCAGTAATAAGTTTTTGCCAGTTTAAGCGGGCCGGGATTGTAATCCGCAATACCGATAGGAATACCCGCAACAGCGTTGTTCACCTCGTCGTAATCTTCGCCCAAGAATATATAGTGCACTTTTGTGCCGAAACCTGCTGTCCATCCAAGCTGCACATTAAGGCCGACAAATTCGGCGCCGTCAGCCGGGTCGGGGGTATACGCAGTTTTGGGTGGAATCGAGAAGCTCCAGACGTCCCCTTTCCACGGACTGTTCGGATCGGCGTCATTGACCTCGTCTATTCGCCAGTAGTAGGTCGTGCCGGGAACAAGGCCATCCGGATAAGGATATTCGGCAAATCCGGCAAGAAATACTGTCAAATCCTGGTTACCCCGGAACGTAGTGCCGGTACCGTCATCATCATTGACATCGTCGAAATTATCGCCCAGATACACATCGTGCGAAACCGCACTCTTGCCCGGCGACCAGCCGAGGGTAATCCAGGTCTCCTCATGCAGGCTCCCATCCGCAGGATTTGGCCTGGTGGCGAAATCAGGTATCACCTTCAGTGCCGAAATACTAAGCGTATCGTGTCCCGATGCCGTGATTCGCACACCCTTGACCGGCACGTCCGTCGTGAAAACCACGCCGTAGGCATTCTGACCATTGACGTTAACTCCCGTGTCGGCATAAGCAGTCGCGCCGCTGAACGCAACCGGCGTTCCGAGCGAACCGTTCGCAAGAATCGCCTGCCAAGTACCCGTGTCGTTGCCGCCCCGCTCGAAGTGGAAGAAAGTTTTGGTCAGGAAGGGAAAAACCGTCTCCTGGAAGTCGATCCCGTCGATCGATGATATATTGTCGGCATCCCCAGGGACAGCGAACATGAAGTTATCGGCATTCGAGCCCACGTCGCCGGCCTTAACTGTCGACGTTCCGCTCACCGTCGCATCTGGAGTCGGATCGCCTTCGGCCCAGAGCGTTTCAACGCCGGCATCGATATACCACCGCGTCGTTGTACCCAGTGCCAGAACCTCATCGGCGACAACATATTCGGTCCCATCATACCGAAAGCTGATGATCGCTCCATCAACCACGGTAACATCCGCCAGGCCACTGAGTGTGTCGGCCCCAACGGGGGCTGCCATGACCACCACGGCAAAGAAGGTTAGAAAAAGCAAATTCTTAGACATAACAATCCTCCTTCACAAATAATATGATATTTTGACTGGGATTCGCGAGACGTGCCGCATCGCGATGCTCCCAAACTTTCTAAAATGTTATACTACCAAATCCGGGCGGAGAATTCCACTTTTTTCCGCTGTTAGTTGTGAAAATTCGAACATTAATTGTTACTCTTGGCCTGTTCCTGTTTTGCATACGATATTACAGGAATTCCATAAGCATGAGCTTCAATTGTTTGTTAGATCCGGTGGCAAACCAAAATCGTACCTTGTGATCTCAAGGGGGCGCATCTTCCCGGAATGGCCATCAATAAACATGCAGTTAATCCATTTCTTGTGACGATCAAGTGCCATTCGCCGCGAACTGTCCGGGGCTGACGGAAGATGATTCGTGTTCCAGGCATCCAGCGATTGCATTTTAACTTTCATGGTATCTACAGGATCATCCTTGAGTATGATTTTTATATGATCCCTGTCAGGAAGATACTCGTAGTCCGCCATGTAAATCGTGGTTGCATGGCGCGGAAAATCATCTATCTTGGTGAATCCGAAACACTCGGTGTTAGAGCCCTTTAAGTCGAAGGCGTTAGTGCAATAATCGACTGTTTGTTCTTTAAGCGGGTAGCTCGGACAATCAAATATCCGGACCTCATAATATTCTTCGAGATTGTCGGATACCGCACCTAAATACGGCATGAACAGGACGGGCCATCTCATATCTATACCGGTATATATTGCAATGCCCGGCCGTAATTCCGCTCGTGGCAACAGGTAATCGTAGTCACCTGCATACGCATGCATTGCCAGACCGATTTGCTTGAGATTGGCCAAGCATCGAGTCTGTTTTGCCTGTTCTTTTACTCTGTTTAATGCAGGCAATAAGATAGCCAGCAATAATGCAATAATGGATATTACTACCAGTAGCTCTATCAACGTAAATCCCTTGGCAACCTTCTTAAAAAACATATCAAGCTCCATTATTCTATAAAGTGCCGGATCCAGTCGGATTAATCTTACTGTCCATATCAGTACTCAATCATATTATATAGTGTGGGAGCATATTATGCAATCTAAAACGCGTTTATTCAGAATGAAGTTGAATGATATTAAACCGTTTTTTAAAGTATGAAGAGACGGCTTATTTCCCTGACTGCTTTGCCAATTTCGTGAAGAAGTCCCTGAAGATTGGGTCCCTGTTTACGAACTTTACGGTTCTGATCAGATGCCGGGATTCATCGAAACTGAAGGTATAATTGTCCGTTACGATTGGGCTGTGCACCAGGTCGGATGGAAGCCATCTGTCATCGACAAGCCAGGCAATTGCAGTCATGTCCCATAGAACTTTAGACCAGCCAAAATGATCCTTTCGGTAATCCTTGAAAATCTTGAGCAGGTAGTTGCCAATTGGTCCCCTTCCTCCCACGTATCGCTCCATTTCCGGCTCTGACAGGGTAAACGAAGTGCCGGGTATAGTCAAGCGCGGAATGAGGAAGTTAGCTTCATTCGTAATTCGGTCAGATTTTCTGGCAAGCGATTTTTCGTTCTTAAATGCTTGCTCTCAAAGGCGGGAATTTCCCCTATCGTCATTGCGAGCACCTGACCTGATTCTCAGGATGCATAAAAAGGAAAATAGCCCACCAATGTCATTGCGAAGGAGCGCAGCGACTGTGGCAATCTCAATCCTTCCGCAGTAAAAACCGTCTATTTTCTTAGGAGGCCACAGCATGTGGCCGTGGCAATCTTTATATTTCGAACGGTTGAGATTGCTTCGCTTCGCTCGCAATGACAAAGAACACAATCCTTTGCAAAAGAGAAGCTTATGTTGTGCCAGAGAAATTAGCCACACCCGCTTCATTCGTAATTCCGTAAGAAAGTGTCTTAGTCAATCTTTTTCGGATCGCATGTCCTTGATATGCACCGGGCAATTCTCAAAAGTATTACCTTGCAGCATGATTCGCTCAGCCTCCCGGCCGATACGAATGCCTATATTCTGATTTTTACCCGCTGCATTTTCAAATCTTGTGTCGTGAACGGCAATGTCACGGGTTTTTCCCTGAATATCGATGCCAATCCCCTGCTCTTTTATACCATTATCACGAAGAATACAATTCTCGATCTTGTTTCTGCTGCCGCTGCGAAATTCGTTTGCCTCCTTACGAAATAGTATCCCGACCTGGCCGTTACGCTCAATCGTGCATCCCTTTATAATGTTGTCGGTGTCACGGTGCCCGATACTGATTCCATATCTGCTGTTCTCCGACAACACACAATTCTCTGCAAGCCCATCCGAAACGCTCCAGCAAAAGAAAATCCCCTGACTATTACCCCGGGCCAAGCATTTTTGGAAGACTGGACGCTGGGAGCCGCTTCCGGGGTGGAATCCGAGATCGCTGTTGTTTATCGCTTTGCAGTTTAGAAATCGGATATCATCGCAGACCTGGAAGCTGAAACCGTCGCCGTTATAGTTTCGACAAGTTACATCCTTGAAACTCCACCGGTTGCAATGCTGAATAAAGACCGCGCCGGCGAAGTTGCCGTTAATGTGCTCGTTTTCATCGCGGTTGCCGTCGAGCACAATATCCTCCACAACAACGTTGTCCACGTTTTCAGCGGTAAGGATGGGGAAGACAGTCGCAGCCGTGGCGTCTTTTTCCAGCCAGAAATTCTCTTCGGTCAACCGGTCCAAAAAGATGATGTCCCCTTCAATGGCGGTGACCGTGGCACGCAGCACATCGTACTGCCAGTCTCCGGCTCCCTTTTTCGATCTGAGCATGACTCCTGCTCCGGGCACGAATCCTTTTGTGTCGGCCACCTGAACGCCGTACTCGAACCAGTCCGAATCCCTCGCAAGAGCGGTCACGACGCTGACGGCTTTTCTGAGGATGGTTTCTTCGCCCGAGCCTCGCAGGGTGACGTTGGGGCGCAGATAGATTGCGTTCCGCAGGTTATACACACCCGGCAGAATATGAAGCGTGCCTCCGCCCAACCGGTGCAGATATTCTATGCCGGCCTGGATGACCTTGTCATCGTCGCCCTGCAGGTCGCCTTCGGTCTGACCGACAGTCATTACCAAATCCTGTCGATTCCGCATCGGACGGTTGGTCGATGTCACGAGTTGTTTGCCCGCTATTTCCCGGTCACCTGCTCTCGCACCGGCATCCACATCTGCAGCAACATATATCAGCATCGCAAGACCGAACAACGGCAGCATCAATCCTTTTGAGAATTTTACGTTGTTTTCCCACATCTTTATACCTTTCGTAAATTGTAGTTCGAAGAAAATAGAAACTCGACACCTGATTCGCTATATATGCCCCATGAATTTTGCCGCTATAACGAACATTGCATGAGACCAAATAAGCGGAGATATAGACGGACGCGATTTATCTTCGAATATTTGTTCGGGAATGTATTTATCTATCCGCTCAAGAGGCCGGTCAAAGAATTTTCTCGCATTTTCATTGTCGCCGCAAAGGCTGTAGTAGATAGACATCCAAAAGCTAAGCAAAGGCCAAGTCCCCGCGCCAGTAAGTGTCACCCATCCTTTGCGCACTCCGCCGCAATATCTGTCGGCCGGATATCTCAACAGGCCTCCGCCATCCGTCGTGTTCATTTTTATTATTTTATGAACCGTCCTCATCATCTTCTCATCCTTCGGGTTCAATATTCCCGAAGGGTAGACCAATCCCAGCAGCGACGAATCGGGTTTCAAGTCATCTGCTCTTGTTTTACGATTTTTGGCTATTGTACCTTTACGATATGTCCTTGGAATGGATTTCGTGCCGCTCGAATAAATCTCCGCGAAAGTGTCCGACATTTCCTTTTCTGTTTGCAGCCATTTTCTCTTCCTGCCAAGCAGCTCGATTGCGGCCCTGAGTCCGGCGATGCACATCGCTAATGAGTAGGTGTGAAAACCTCCATGTTCGGGAAGAACGCATCTTTCCTCCCATAAATCATAACAGGGCAGAACAAACGCATTGCCCTTCCAGGCACGAGAGATGCCTGAGGCGGTTTTCTCTATCAATTTTCCGAATTTGGAGGCATCAGCATCAAAATGTTTTATGTGGTGAGCTATCGCTATTAATAAAGAACCGCTCTGGTCCGGCTGGAATTGCGTTCCGCAATGTATCAGATCTATACAACTTTCTCGCAGGTGTCGAGGAACTCTTAGCTCATCGGGCGGTATCAATGTGCCGTGAATAGTCCCATTGACGTTATATGCGTTGTAGAAAAAACCCGTTTCCTTAAAATCCTCAGCTCGATTCAGGCACCAGTCAAAGAATCTTTCCGGGATGTCCCTGAGTCTCAGCAGATCGGCGGCCATACACACATACGCCGCGTCCCGTACCCAAACGTACCTGTAATCCTGGGTTGTAGCCGGATAGATAGCCTTATCCGAATTAGCGGCTACGATTGCTCCGTTTTCCAGTGAACCATCTGCAATTACATCTTTGCTGACTTTGATAAGTTCTTTGATATTTTGCTTTTTCATAGCGGTCAATTCCTGTTTCTATTTGCCCGGCCATTATTTGACAAATCCGTATTTGCCAGATAGCATAACATAATCTTACTTCGTTGCCTAATACGAGCACAAGTGGCCCTGATGTATCGCTCGTCCGCGGCGGTGTCGATTTTTGTAAAAGATGAATTGGAAAGGGAAATAAAATGAATCGTATTGACAGGTGTTTGGATATTCAAAAGTCTGCCGAGAGCTGCTCTGTTACACGTCGCGACCTTCTCACAATTGCGGCAGGAGTTGTCGGTGCCTCGTCTGTGTTGGCGGGATTGCCCCGGGTTGTGAGGGGCCAAACCGAAAAAGTAGTGAAGAAAGGCCGTATCAAACAGTCTATATGCAGGGGCTGCCTGCGGAAAATGAAGCTCAGCCGAGAGGAGGAAGCCGCGGTGGCAGCAAAGATGGGCCTGCTGGGCTTGGACCTCGTCGGTCGCGGCGACTGGGATGCGGTCAAAAAGCACGGCCTGGTCGCGACAATGGTACCGGGCGCCGGCTCGATTAAGAAGGGTCTTAACGATAAATCGATGCATCCCAAATTCCTCGAAGATTTCAGAAATAATATCAAAGCAGCGGCCGAATATAAGTGGCCTAACGTAATCTGTATGGCCGGCGACCGCAAGGGAATCAGCGACGAGCAGGGTATGGATAATTGCCATACCATCCTCAGGGAGGCAGTCAAAATCGCCGAGGATTCCGGCGTGACCATCTGCATGGAACTGCTCAACAGCAGAGTTAACCACCCCGGGTACATGTGCGATAAATCCGCGTGGGGCTTCGAGTTGTGCCGGCGCGTCAAGTCGCCGCGCTTCAAGATGTTGTACGATATTTACCACATGCAGATCATGGAGGGCGATCTCATCGCCACAATTCGCAGGAACATCGATTTCATCGGCCATTTCCATACCGCCGGCGTTCCCGGCCGGCATGAACTCGATGAGAACCAGGAAATTTATTATCCCGCGGTAATGAGGGCAATTGCCGAGAGCGGCTATCAGGGCTATGTTGCCCACGAGTACAGTCCTACGCGAGATCCGATGAAATCGCTCGTGCAGGCCGTGCAGACTTGCGATGTTTAGGCCGAAGCCGGAGCCGCAATGGTCAAAACGTGCCGGCCTTCTTATTAATTATCAAGTTAGGTGACGGGCGTCTGTTTATTTCCAGGTTCTTATGCGGTTGGAACGCTTTTGAAAATTTTTCGTTTTCGCAATGATAGTGGTAACCTGAATTAATAATATTTAAATCGTCCTTGTCATGTGGTCAGACCAAAAAGGATCGAAAAAATCGCTTAGAATAAGTAGAATATATTAACGGCTCTGAAGTGCAGATTTTTAGAGTCTGTTGCTCGGATTGTTCAGGGGCGGAATCGACGAATGTCAAAGCGTGATCCGAAAAGATTTTTCTTTGTGATTACTATAATCTTGATCGCCGCCGTATCGGGATTATTATGGTGGATGCACGTGAATGCTCTTTACGCCTGCCTTATAGGTATGAGTGTCATTGCTTTCGTATTCTACGGGTATGACAAGCGGCAAGGCTATCAGGAATCGCCCGCGAGTTCCTGAAGCAATCCTGCATATGCTGGCTTTATTGGGTGGTACGCCGGGTGCTTTTCTGGGCCGGTTAGTCTTCAGACACAAAACCAAAAAACTGAGGTTCAGGATTGTATTTATAGCTATTGTCCTGCTTCAGGCAGGAGTTGGATTTTGCTACTGGCGTTATTGGCGATAAAAGAAGATGTCCATAATTCGAAGAGAACAGCCGCAAGATGTCCCTGAAATCCGAGAGGTCAATATACGAGCTTTCGGCCAGAAACAGGAGGCTGTATAAGACTGACGAGATACTTTTGCATTACGTTTTGAGAGAATCACGCCCAATAGGGTAGACCATCTGTTGCTTTACCTTTAGGCCCTTAGAATCTCTTAATCCGCCCATCAGCTTGCCATTTTAAAGCCGCCACGGCCCGTTTAAAGCAGGAGCTCAGGTTTAGGAGCTCCAGCGGCACGATCCAGACGTCTTCTGGTCCTCAGTTTCCTCTTGCCACTCTTCAGGCTCTTGTGAGGTTTCTTCCGGCTTAGCGGTTTCCGGCGTTGCTCCCAGACCGTCCTCATGGGGTATATCTGCCCGTATATCGGTGAAGGCAGCCTGAATGAGACTATGAGCTTTTTCAGTGGCAGTCTGAAACTTTTGAAGGGTCTGGATTTCGTCTGCCAGGGCCTTTATACTTGGAATGGCCTCAGCAAGAGAAGCCTCATTCTTGTTCGCCATCTGCTCGGCTGATCCCAACTTGGCGGCAAGCTCATTCACCTTCGTCTCATATTCCGGGAGCTGATTTAGTTTCTCACCGATGTTGTTTTCAAACCCATTAAAACGAGCTTCAAAAGATGCTATCATTTGCTCAGATGCTCCCAGCTTAGCGGCGAGTTCACTTAGCTTTGTTTCATGTTCCACAAGCTGATTTTGAGTTTCATCTGCTTTGTGTTCACACCCGGCCATACGAGATTCAAAAGATACTGTCTTATTCGCAGCCTCTTTTATTCTCCCTATATCCTGGGATTCGAGCACTCTCCTGCCTAATTCTGACAAATGTTTGCTTACTCTTGATAGCCATCCAATTGCAACTACGGCCACTACTAAGGCCAATAATGCCACAAAAACTAATGCTATTGTCGTCGTGTCGAGCATATTAGTACCCCTTTTTTATATCAGGTTCTTATAGTTAGTCATCCGTTCACAATCTGGTGGGCCTGGCTTGATCTTCCCGGCTATGATTTAGCGGTTTTTTCCAGAGCCCATTCCAAGACTTTATCGGTCAGGAGCAAGAAGAGCTTGAGGAATTTCTTTGATGCAAAAATAGCTGCGGGATTATGGTTTCCAAAGGATCATGCCCCTGCCCTCGAGGTCATTTGAGCCCCGCCCGTCGATTTTAGGCCAATAAACTGCCGATCAAGGGTATTCTACACGAAATCCTGGAACCATCAGTTTGTGCTAATATTCGTGATTTGTTCGAAATTGTTCGCCCGGCGGTAGAATCCTTCTTTTTTCATATTTGCACCAGTGGCTGAGAAATAGTACATATAATAGTGGGGCAATACCTGCTTTCGCGGTATAATATATAGCGAGGCGATAAGTTGATGCCGGGTGCGAAGTAGCTTTGGTTGGTATTTATATAATCGGGAGCCGGTCATGTATGAATTGCTTATCAGGATTGAGACGGTCTGTGTGGAAGCCCATCTGCTGACTTTACTTGGAGTTGGGGCGGTAGCGACAGTTGCCGGCCTGCTGCTCTGGTTAGCGGGCACATATTTCAGTTCGGTAATCATCGGAATCCTTGGGGCCGCAGTGGGGTCGTTTTGCGGCTTGCTGGTTTCCCAATGGCTTGATGTAAGCTCGCTGTTGAGCATGGGTATAGGAGCTGCCGTCTTATGCGTTGCGGCAGTTCTTCTTCGAAACATCATAATCATAGTGCTCGCTATAATTGTCTTCGCCCTGGCGGCAGGGACCGGCTATTCGAGCATGATTTTGGGAAGCCCTCCTCAGCAGCAGGAAACAGAGCCGGAGCCTGTGGCAGTCAGCTCGTTCAGCCAGATGGACTCAACCATGCGATTATCCTATGTCAACGAGATTTCAGAGGAGCAGGACGGTTTTTTCGAGAAACTCAAGGCGCTGCTGAAGGACACGTCGGGTGCTATGAGTCCGTATAAATGGAAGCTTCTGGTGTCCACACTTGTCGGAGGTCTCGGCGGCTTGCTTCTGGTCTGGCTTATCAAGAGATTTGTAATTGCTCTGTGCTGCAGCGTTGTGGGGGCTCTGTTGGTTCTTGTGGGTATCGAGAGTCTGCTCATGGCGGCCGGCTTTCAGATGTGCAATGCATTCGGAGGGCATCGGCTCGCACTAACGGTGACGTATTTATCAATGGTAGGAATTGGTGCCGTAGTGCAGCTCATAATTGCCAGGTCTCAAAAGCCCAAAGAGGCTGAAGCCAGGAAGAAGTAAAATTCTAATGATTGAAAATCCGAATAATACTACACTGGAAAAAGTGTGGCTTCATTGTTACATACCTGTGATCCTGTACATTATTATTCTCGCACGGATTCCATGCGTATCGGCAGCGGATACTTCAGCCGGCAGAGTCCCGTACACGATCGTCGATACCGCCCAGGTCAGGTGTTACAGCAACAATGCAGAAATAGAATTCCCTGAAGCCGGCGCCGCTTTTTTCGGTCAGGATGCCCAGTACGCCGGCAACGAGCCTGCTTACAAAGACAACGGGGACGGCACGGTGACAGACTTGAACACGGGGCTGATGTGGCAGAGCGATCCCGGCGAAAAAATGACATTCAAGCAGGCCGTTGCGGGAGCCTCCAGATGCAGGATCGCCGGCTACGAGGATTGGCGGCTGCCGGCCATCAAAGAGCTGTACTCACTTATTCTTTTCAGCGGTACGGATCCGGATCCGATGAGCCGGGATTCCTCCAGGCAGCGGCCCTTCATCGATACGAAATATTTCAAGTTCCAGTACGGTAATCCCGACCGAGGCGAACGTATCATCGATTCGCAGTTTGCTACCGGCACAAAATACGTCAGCACCACGATGCGCGGCGATGAGACCATGTTCGGTGTAAATTTTGCCGATGGAAGAATTAAAGGTTACGGCATGAGGAGTCCGCGTACCGGCGGAGATAAGACCTTTTATGTTCTGTATGTTCGCGGCAACACAAGCTATGGAAAAAATGATTTCAAAGATAACGGCGACGGCACAGTAACGGATGAGGCTACCGGCCTGATGTGGATGAAGATTGACAGCGGCACACTCGAAGCTGGTAAGAATAAGGACGGCAAGCTGAACTGGCGGGAGGCGCTTGATTGGGCCGGGAACCTTCAATACGCGGGGTATTCAGACTGGCGGCTGCCCAATGTCAAGGAACTTCAGAGCATAGTCGATTATACACGTTCGCCGGCTACGACGAATTCGGCGGCGGTCGATCCGGTTTTTCAGACGACTTCGTTTATTGCCGAAGGCGGCCGGGAGGATTATCCGTGCTACTGGAGCGGGACGACTCATGCCGGCCTGTCGAGGGCCGGTACGGCGGCCTATGTCGCGTTTGGCAGGTCATTTGGCTGGATGCGGAACAGACGCACGGGTCAATACATGCTGATGGATGTCCACGGTGCCGGCTCGCAGCGCAGCGATCCCAAGTCAGGCGACCCGTCGAGATTCCCCCACGGCCGCGGCCCGCAGGGCGATGTGATCCGAATCTACAACTTCGTCCGTTGCGTCCGCGGGGGTGCAGCAGAGCCGCGTGCCGCAGGGCCAAAAGTTGAGATGCAGCAGGCACCAAGGCGTCATCAGTTTGAAAGGCAGCAGAATGGAATGCCGAGGCCAGGCATGGTAACTGGCAGAGGTGGAAATTCCGGGATGCGTCAGGGGCAAAGGCCTTCCAGCCTCAATTTTGTTCGGTGTTGCGGCATCGCGTATTCAAGGATGGATTGACAAGCGGTTATCACACGTTAGAGTTTGGCATTGGCTTCAATGCCGGAGTGTTCTGTTTCGGGGGAGAACATCGGGCTGAGCGGGCCGAGAAAGTCTGCCATTGCTCTCTCTACAAGCAGGAGTCTGCTGCGGAACGTTTCGGGATCGGCTGGGTACGTGCATTCTTCGGATTCAGGCGAAAGTTCACCGGAAGCCTGATTGTTTTGCAGATGAATGACGGGGATCATCCTGCTCTCAAGATAGAACGATCTTATGTAATTCTCGACCATCTCGAGCATGGTGAATAAGGCATAGTTTTTACATAACCATTTCAACTTGGGCAATGTGCTGTTCAGGTTCACATAACACTTGAATTGTCTCAACAATGTCAACGGTAGATGGGGCTGGGCCGGATCGATCTCACGGGGATGAACATAGACGATTAGCGGCCGCCCTGCTGTTTGCAATTTGTCTATTCCCCACTTAATCATCAGTTTGTTAGCTAACCTTAAGTACCCGCCACCGAATAAACTTGTCCTGTGACCGAATATCTCAACAATGGACATTGGAATCTCGAGCAGGTGTCCGCTCCGAGTCTCGATAAAGTAAGGTCCCAGAGGTGAATCCGCAATCCCACCATGTCCCCGTGAAGCGGGAAATACACTTGAGTCGTATTGATAGCCCGATTCCTTAATTACCTCGAAGGCCCAGGGAGCCTTCCTGGTAATGCCAAAACCGGGCGCTCGGAAGCCTCTGATTTGGTCTCCGATTGTATTTTCCAAAATATCCTTGGCCAGCGTAATATCCTCTCGAAACGCGTTCGGTCCGGCTTCATATGCGAGAACGTGCGCATAGCCGTGGCTGGCTATTTCATGGCCGGAGTCTCGACACATAAATACCAAATTCTTGTGCCGCTCGGCAAGCCACCCCAACCAGAAGAAAGTGACTTTTACCGAAAAGGAATCGAGTAAAGTCAACAACTCTTCGAGATTTCTTTCGATCCGAGATTCGAGATAAGGCCAATGCTCGATGCCCGGCACGGCGGGGCTGTCCAGGATGTGAAACCAATCCTCAACATCGATAGTCAAACACGAATACAGTTTGCCTTTCTGATGGTTCTCTGATGCCGGCATGAATTTTTCCTCCATGAAAAGATAAGAACTGTTCCCTTTGACTTATAGCTTCCTGCTGCTTGTCATGCAGAACATCCTGATTATCAGTGTCCATTCCTAAGCGTGATGACCCTGATCTCCGCCGGACAGAAATACCTCACTTTGATCCTTGAGGTTCCCACACCTCGTGATGTATACCCAACCATTCCGTTGTAGCTCCACTTGCCGCTTGCCGTTTTTCGGCCGGCCGTCGGGCCGCAGAACACGGCAAAACCGCCGGGCAAACAGATCTGCCCCCCGTGTGTGTCCCCAGCCAGGTATAACTTATCTCCTTTTCTTTCAACGCATATGCCTTCGTTTATCAACATTTCCACACCATGTCCCTCTAACAGTTCGGCAGTCCTGTAGAGGTCATAATTGCCCAGTATCCCAAATACCCTTGATTTAGTTTTGAGCAGTTCTGCTATCTGCTCGATTTGCGAATAAACCTGGTCACGGTCTTCGTTTCGACCGTAAGTGTAATCGCCTCCCAGAATACAGTAGTCGTAATCAATGTTGCCGACGATGCTGAGCACCTTGTCGGGCAGCGGGTTCGTTCCATCTAAATGCAGGTCGGTTACGAACAATATGCGTACATTATCAAATCCTTTCGGCAGATGGCCAAAGACCAGCTCCACTTCCTCCAGCCGGACATCAAGAGCATTCATCAAACCTGCACTTCTGGTGAGACTTACTCTTAAAAGAAAATCAAGAACACTCCAATGCCAGGGAGTTTTCACCTTATTCTCATGATCCCGGTCTTCAACAAGCAATCTGCTCTTACTAATAGCCCGCATGATTTGTATTCAATGTTTATTGACAGAATAGAAATCCTAATTGAAAAAAGTCGCAAGAAAGATCAGCCTGTTACTTACGGCAGACTGCAACTGATGTATGGGCCGGCCAGCCGTGTGAACCACAACGGCAGCTTTTTCCATGTCTCCACTCGTGCTGCATATTTTGGATTGTCCGGTTTGGCGATGGACAAGTTATGACCCGGGCGTGTCCAATACTGATACGCCAACGGAATCTGTTTGGTCCCCCATCGTTTCTTAAATATGTGCTGTCCACTACCCACTGTGCTTCTGCCAAAATCGAACCATTGTGCGCCCGAAGCGCCGAAGTGCTGCATCGCCGCCCAGTTCAGGAGATAATTCGGACTGATGTCATTATACTCGGTCAGGACGGCCCCCCACCGGCTTTGTGCCAGCCCGTTAAAGCCGTATACGAACAATCCCCCCACGGGTGTTCCATTCAAATGCACCAGGAAAATGCGACTGTCATCAGGGAAGGTTTTGAGAACCGCACTGAAGAGCCTGCGGGGATAACACGGCGTTCCCAACTGATGCATTCGCCGGGTCCATATTCGATAGAAATCGGCTAACATCTCCGAGCCGCCGGTTACAACCATGAGACCGGCTTTCTCTGCTTTGCGGATACGGTTGCGAATCTGGGGTCGCAAACGCGTCCAGAGTTCGGCCGGATCGGAGGTTAGCGGCAGACACATGGTGACCTTGTCGGTGCGCCGATGCAAGTCGTAAGGCATAGGCTCGATGTTCCTGAACTCTATCGATTCGCACTCTTTTTCTTCACCCAGTTCAATGACACGCTCGGTTAGGGCCCTTGAGGCCGCTTCATTTTCAACAAGGGGGCCGCCGTAGTTGCTGAATGCCTGAGAGATAATCCTATTGCCGAATAGTCGGCTGCGGATAAGTGTCAGGGGAAGAATCCCGCATACGGTGCCGCCCTCGCGTGCGACCAGATGGAAGGACTTATGTCCCAGGGGTCGTACGACATTCTGGGCCCATGCAAACAGGTGACAAAGTTTGGCCCCGGGCATCCGTCGAACAAAATCATCTAATTCAGGGCGGTTGGAGTTACAAATATCCACTTGCATCGTTTAATCCTCCATGCATTCTAAAAACAGTGTTTTGAAAGTTGTCCGGGATTAGTCTTCTTCTTCGATTCTTTTGAGCCACGCTTCCCTCCAAAAGTGAAAGCAGGACCGGTCACAACCGCCGAATTCGGACCCATCGCACATAACTCCTTCGAGTATCACAGTATTCGTCATTTTCCTCGACTCGCCGTTGGTCTCGAGCAATATGTTTTCAACGTGTTTGAGGACTCTGTATCGTTTGCCGCAGTACTTCCTCATGCCTGTCATCCACAAAAGGCCCTTATGCTTTCTATCCGGGCCGAGCGTGGCCAGGATTTTATCAATCGATTTGACCTCTACAAGCTCGCCTGGTCTTAAGCCGAGGACTTCCGAATCGTTAGACAATTTTTCGTTCTCAGCTAATGCCTGCCGAGGGCCTCGACTATTGCACCGGGGCGGGCATCTGCCGATCAAGACATTACTAAGCGTTCGCCATACACCCATGTTCTCAAAATGCCAAACCGCATAACTTCGGACCTTCTGGTACACTTTGAACGGCCTATTCATGAGGCGGGGCGTGGAACATGTTTGCAGACAGTCGAACTGACCATGACACGATCTGCAATGGATTGACATAACGACACCTCCGAAAATAATTAGTCTGATTTCCTTATATGCATGGAGCTATAGCCGAATCTGAAACTTTCCGGCATGCACAACATGAACTGCATATCATAAAGTATTCATCTGCCGAAACACGCGTTGAATTTTTTTATATCCCGGTCACACAGAATCCTGAAAGCATTTTTCCCCAATCCTGGGAAGCGAAGAGCCCAGTCAAAGTCAATCAAGTACGGCTTTCCGGACCGCTCCTCAATTATTATGTTGCCGTATTTTATATCATTCCATATGAAACGGGCCTCATGTATCTTATTTAGTTCGGCGAAGACAAGTTCGATGAATTTCGAGTCAATGACGTCGCCCAAAACGAGCCTGCATTCCGGTATGCGTTTAATCGCTCTCTTTCTTTTGCCAAACCGTGTCAGTTCGGGATTTTCTTCTATGTCACGATCTCGAACAACCGCGCCTCTCCCGGCCAGCTCTTCGCGGAGTACCGGGCCCGAGATATACGAAAAGGTCAGCGTCAAATTGTCGAAATCAACGTCCCTTATCACAGGTATGTTACAGCCGGCACGCCCGAGGTGGTAATGTGCTTCTATCTCATTTACAAACGAGGATTTATTACCTTTGTAGTGCTTTTCTATGCAGACATACCCATCTATAGCTACTACTCGCAGGCCAAATCGCTTTCTTGCCAGAAACTGCTTTTTAGAGACACTCGGCACGTTTGAGATTTTCCCTACCTTCGACAGCAGGAATCCATCCTGGTCTATTTCACCAAGCTCTACCCTATGTAATTGTTGCCGGGCATTTTCAGATGGCCGGGCTTTCTCCATATCCAATCCGAAATGTTGTATTTTAGTTTTATAGCCTTTATCTGCCAGACTCAGCAGTGTTTCCTTATTCTGCCGCCAATACCGTATCTTTTTCTCTGCAAAATAGTATTTCAGCGCTATCCTTTTGATCCACGTATAAAGTCGTAAACAAATCGGCAACACCGGCATTACGGCAGGCAAGACAATACAGATATAAACGACATGCAAACAACGCGGAAATCCGTTTCTTATGAGGGCAAACGGCGTTCCTGCAATCTTACGCAGTGACAGTATGATCTTTGGAGACGGCTTGTTTATCGGGACATCGTTGAGCATTGATGATCCTAAGCACGGCTATTCGATTTGGTTATTATTTGATACATTTATCCGTCATAACTCTATCGCACGGCAAAGAACCATAATAGTCAGCGGACGGGTATGCTTTGCGACAATGGGGTTTTCTCTTCGGCCGTGTAGTGCCGACCATTCAAGATGCTCAAATACAACTTCTCAATCTGCTCGCTGATCGACTGCCAGGAGTAATTTTGTCTGATACGCTCTTTGGCCCCGGCATTCACAGAGGTTACTTGCTCGCGATGTTCGAGCAGCCACTTCAGGCGGTCCGCTAAATCGTCCACATTTTTATTCATGAAGTGAAAACCGGCGTCTCCGATGGCTTCCAGGTTTTCCGGAATGTCACTGACAAGACAGCAATGACCGTAGCTCATCGCTTCGAGAATACTCAGAGACAAACCCTCCACTTCGGAAGGCTGCACATACATGCAGCAGTGGCTGAAGAGCTCTTCGATAAGACGTCCCTCGACAAAACCGGGAAACAAAATGCGCTCGTCGCCCCCGGCCAATTCAATGAGTCTCTTCCTGTATTCCACGGCCCCCTGGGCATCGCCCGCAATTACAAGTTTCATATCCGTATCCAGCCGTCGAAACGCCGAAACAAGATAGTGGGCGCCCTTTTCGGGTACCAGGCGACAGGCAAAAAGAATATACGCGTTCGGCCCAAGACCCAGCCGGTATATTTCTCTGGCTTCGGTTTTCGGTTTAATATCGGCCGCCGTGGGGATGTACTGCATTTCAATTCCACGATGCGTTCGATAGAAAGCGCATTGTGTACGGGAAACGGCCGTATAAATATGAGATTGAGATAAGGCCAGTTTCTCCAGAATCTTCACGATGGACGAGCCGACAGTGCCCCAGCGTTTGCGTTTCCATTCCAGACTATGCAACTGCAGTACGCATTTGGCCCCGCGTAGCCTGGGAAGCCATGCAAAAGCACCCGGGGCAAAACTGTGGAAGTGTACGATATCATATTTTTTCTTCCAGATCGAGTTAATCGCAGCAGTCGCCGAACAAGACAGCTTCTGCAGGCACGGTGCGGCGAATGACGGAACACTCACAATCCGCATTCCAAGATAGCGCTCAGGCACGTCACCATAGTGACGCATCGTGTAAACCGTGACTTCGTGCCCGCGTTGGACTAGGCGCGAACCGAGCTCGGATGTGTACTTTTCGATGCCTCCTCCCCGCGTAATGTTTTTAACGGCCAAAAAAGCTATCTTCATGATTGATTCTCCGCTGTTGCGTGTGCCGCAATTCAAGGTTTGAGCCTTAACGGATTATCCCCCGAAGACGGTACAGTGGTTTGCGTCCATCAATTCTATCGTCGGGTGGCATCCTCATCCCGATTGTCGTGTATCGGGATGGCTTTTCCTTGGCTAAACACATACGGCAACTTGTTGCCCATGCTGAATGAAAGGAATAAACCGCATGGGCTACGCCTGTTTCTCCACTATGCCCAACGGATACCATCCTTCGGAGTCCGCACCCTTATTCGCTAATCTGATCGCCGGCAAATGATTACTCGGATCCAGAATTCCGAACGAGACAACATAGTTACCTGCCCCGAGGGAATCCGGCAATAACAGATCCTCTTGAACTCGATGTCTCCCCGGCAGCCACTCGCAAGCTCTTGCTCCTGAGGTCGTAATGACCGACACCCGGCCGCCCGTAAGCTTTACCGCCGGGATATAGTTCTTATAAACCGGGGCGACACCTGTGTTCTCGATTTCAATGTCGATAGAGAAATATCGCTGGTCCGGGGACAGGATTTTCGGTAGAACAATACGATGTAATGTAAAACGGTATCCGCATCGCCTTAAGAAATGCCGGATTGAAGGGACCTGATGCGAATAAATTGATTTCGATTTGGCGTTAAAAGCGGAACCATGCCACTCCAAAGCCTTGTCCCACATCTTGTCGTAACCGCCGCCTTTGGCCGGCACGTATTTGTCCAGGTCGTGCATCGTTCCCGGCGGTTCGAATGCGACAGGGCCGTTCTTCCAGGCATCCCATGCCTCGGCTTGTTCTAAATTTTGCGGATAGGAATCGAACATGTGACACCATGTATCGGAAAAATGGCCGTAATCACCAAGTGAATCCGCCCGCCAGCCCGTCCCTCTGCTGACGGCATAACGTAAGCCCGGCACGTATCCAATCAACATCGAGAGAGGGATACGGTCCCAGTGTTTCAGATACATGTCGATAATTTTGACGGCGTTTTCCTCGCTGATCATCGGAACCGCCGGTTCCGTGTGCGACATGTGCCATTCCCCCCAGAATCCCACACTGCCGATGTCCATCCTAATAATGTTCTTATGACCGTTATAACGTTCTCCGAACGCGCTGACCAGCTCCTCCTGCTTAGCGAGAAAATAAGGATCGTTATGGTCGGGCGCCCATCCATCGCGATTGTTTTTTTTGTACCAGTAGCCTTTTGCTTTTTCCATGTACCATTTAGGCGTTCCGGCACTTAAGTCGGCCGAACTTGTGGGCATAAACCGCAGGGCCAGATCCTGCCCTGTTTCCTGTGCTCTCTCCAGCAGCGAGTCTATCAGCTCAAAGTTATATCTGCCCTCTTGCGGTTCCAGCCTGTCCCAGTAGAAACGGAAATAGGCAATAGAGCATTCCGGATAATTCTCCGCCCATCTGTTTCGTTCGTCTCCATTGAAAGAATGGAACGTTTCAAATCCCATCCCCGGATTAACCAGCACCTCATCGGTTACTTCCGGCTCAACAACATAATTGCCTGCCTGACGTGCCCACACTGGATTCGCCATCCGGGGACATACTACACCTCCCAACAGACAGGAAGAGCTCAGTTTGATAAAATCTCTGCGATTCATTATCATATCTCCGGCGAAAATCTTTTACTGGTAAAATCAAACACTGAGGCTTGCTCAGTTTGTCATCTCATGTTCTTCAGCAGCACATTTATACAATACAAGTTTCAATTCATCAGATTCCTGTAAACCTCCATTAAGTGCTCATAGTGCATCTCGGAAGAAAATTCTCTTTCCACTTTGTCACGAGCAGCATGTCCCATCTGTCGGCAGAGGGATTTGTCTGACCAGAGATTTCCGATACATTCGGCGAGCTGGCCGGCGTCTCCCATCGCGAAGAGCATCCCCGTCCTTCCATGGTCAATCATCTCAGGAATTCCACCTATGATAGATCCCACAACCGGTTTTCCATAGGCATAGGATTCTAAAATAGTCATCGGTGCGTTCTCATACCATTCTGAAGGTATCACAAGAAAAGCTGCGTTCTTATAGAGTTGCTTAAGGTCTTCTCCGGACTTATAGCCTTCGAAAGTCACGTGGTTCATTCTACGGTCCCTTACAAAGCCCTCATATTCAGCTCTGAGCGGACCATCGCCGACGACACGGACCGGCACATGCAGATGCTCGACGGCGTTAAGTAACGTGAGAATCCCTTTTTCCTTTGAGAGCCGGCCGACGAACAGGGCATACCTGCCGTTTTCATATTGAGGTTTATGTATGGCGAAGTTCACAAAATTCCGAATGTGAAGCAGTCGGTCTCGTGGTATTCCATTTTCGGCATGTTTTGTCAGGGAAAACATGCTGGGACAAATGAAATAGCGGATCGTATCGTACTTATGCATCCATTTGTTCAGATACGACTCCAGGCAGTAGACGCCGGAAGCTGTCAGACTTTCTTTATGGCACGCTTTGAACAGACAGTGTATGAACCGGCCGTTTCTGCAACCTTCGCAAACTGCGCCCCTGTTAAGCATGAGATATGATGGGCAGATTAGCTTATAATCGTGAAGCGTCATAACCACAGGAATACCCTTTCTTTGTGCGACGTCCAGGATAGAAGTGGTCAATCCCCCGTATATGTTATGTGCATGCACGACATCGGAATCGGCCGCTTCAAGGAAGCGGTTAAAGCCTCGGGCTGTTCGACGGTCATACATAATGTTTAACGCCGTAGGGACTTTTTTAAGCCGGGATATGTGTCTCCAATCCTTAAAAGGCGGATAGTAATCACTAAACTCCGAAAATTCGTTGTGCGGATGTGCTTGTGAGAACACCGGAACCTGATGGCCATGAGCCTCCAGAATCTTTTTCTCCTCAAACAGGACACGCTCAGCGCCGCCTTTGAGAAAGTAGTAGTTATTTGCCATGGCAATGCGCATCGTTATCCTTTCATCGTGTGGCTGTAGCCGGCTGAATTGGTGCTTTGCTTTGAGCGCTGGCCAAAAAGAACGCAAAAATACTCATGAACAGCAGGTTGTCCATATTGTTCTCACTAAAGCAGTATAGCGCGATCGCAACGATGCAATATCTGTATCTCCAGTCGATTCGACGAAACACGGTCAGAAAGAAAACTATGTACAGTGTGAGCCCGATGATACCCTGTTCCATCAGAACTCTCAAATAATCGTTATGAGGAACCTTGTACAAAAGCAAGCTCGATGCGCCAATTCCGTAGCCGCAAAATAACTGGACTATATTCGCATCCGCGATGACATCGACACACGTGCGCCAATGCGAAATTCTCCAAATCCCGGAACAGTCACTGGTGCCGTACATGCTCGATAGATTTCCATAATCCAATTCATAGCCCGAGGCGGCCAAGGGCAGTTCGTGCCAAACCAAAGAAAGCTGGGTGACAATCCTCTTCACTATAGGGACATCCATATACGGGCGGGTTGTCAGGAAACATCCCAGCAGGACCAGAGCTATGCTGATGAGTACCAGTATCCACTTATTCCGGTACCTGTGAGAAGATTTCAGCAATACGAAGTATTTGAACAGCATCGCACCGAGATATGCCAGGATGGCTCCGCTTGTACCCGATAGTAATAAAAACAGAACGAGAATCGCATGGATCGAGAGCTTCTTTGTTCTGCTGTCTTTCTCCTCATCAATAAGGAACAACAACGTCATCATCGTAAGGCTAAGATTGTTCGCATTTACGAAGAAACCCGACATACGCATCACATCATCCGTCTCGCCGGCGTTCGGTACAATGAACGATACGATGCCCATGAATAGCAGGACGAGAACAAAGACCGTGCGAAACGGTGTCGAATAGATTGGATCAAGTCTCATACTGAAGATGAAAATATACAGGATACAAATCGCAACATGCTTTAGAAGGTTGTGAAATACCGTATTCGTCGGGTCATACAACGTTGCGAATATCGACAGCAGCAGAATGCAAAACACGAGCAGTACACTCTTATCGACACTTACAGCCATGATACTCCTGCACCACGCGATACAAACGCACAGAAACATTACTGCCCCACCAATAACAAGGAAGCCTCGTGAATCAACAATATGCGCGCCTATAGCAATCATGCTATAGACAAAGAAACCCGCGGCTGGTAGCCTCCACCCATGCACTGTTGGCTGTTGTGTCACAGCGGTCGATACATTGGATCCGCGAATAATCATACAAATCGTCCTGAAGAAAACTGCCGCTTTTGCATTTCCTGCTGTTGCCTCCTATCGTTTTATTCTTCTCGCAGCGCCAAAGGATTCTTTCTTGAGCTGATCGACGAATCCCGCCGCCAACGGAGCTTCAAGGTCTTCGCAAGTCTTTCGCGTTCCCGTGACGTCAGGCTGAAACACCAGGCACTGATACAGGTCAGCGCCATGGAAAGTACAACCACCGCCGCAATACTCATCCAGGACGCCGGAGAATGAAAGTGCTTCCAGATGCTTATCATAATTACGGTCGGTGCGCATCCTAACAGAGCAGGCCACCAAATCCTGACAATACTCTCCCGCATCGATATTTTCATTTTCGTGTTAAAATAGGTCGGCAGGACAATACCGGATATCAATGCCATCGGCACGCAATTCGACCATGCGATTCCGAGCAATCCCAAATTGAATACCTTTACTGCGACAATTGAGGCCGAGATACAGAGCAGCCCCGTCACCACGGTTATAAGGCCAAAAAATCTATGGTCTCCTTTCCCGACCAGCACTAAAAAATTGCTGTATTGAGCCAATCTCAAACAGTGTCCAACTGTCAGAATGGCCAGCACGACACCCAGACTGTTGACTACACTCGGGTCCTGGAATTTTTCTCCAACCCATACATGCAGAAATTCCCTGCCCATCACAATAAAAAAACATCCAGCCGGAACAATCAAAAGCAGGCTGTATTTTTGCATGAGAAACGATATCTCACGTACACGCGAGTGCTCGTCTCGGGCGTCAAGGTCGCTGACGGCAGGTTTGATCGCGGTAGCAAAAGCACGCAGCAATTGTGATAACAGGAGAATGCCGGCTATGGCAACAGCGAATTGGCTGACCTCCGCGGTCCCGATGTAGATGGCAATTACCAAATCCGTAGCCTTCAAGATAAGCAGACCACCCGTTCTGTACAAACACGTGTTGATTCCGTATGCCAGCATTTCTTTGAGAAGCTTGAAGTCAATACTCCTGATAGTGATAGAGACGTCCGGCAGAAGCTTTCTCGCATAGATGAACTGTGCGAATTTAACGATAACTTCACTGGCCCCATATACGAGCCCCATCGTGAGCAGGCCATATCCCCGGCCCAACAGGATAATCACTAAAAAGGTCCGCAGCAGGAGCATCAAAAGCTCCGTGAGATTCAAAATGTCATATCTTTGGAGCCCGCATAACAGCGCGGACGATACCTGCAAAGGCATAGACAAGACAAACGAAGATCCCACGATCAACACAAGCATACCGGCGGTGCCGACCATATCGGGCGCAATCGCAAACCAAGCCCCGATGTTGTCGTATAGCAACAGAGTCATTAAACCGAGTACAACTGTCAGGGCTGCGAAGAAGAATAAAGAGGTACTGATTACACGTTGAATTGCATCGTCATCACGCCTTGCCAGATTCACGGGAATGTATCTGTCGATAGAGCTGTTCATCCCCATGTCCAGCAGCCGTCGGTACTGAAAGATAGAGCCGATCAGCACCCATACACCGTACCTGCTCTCGCCGAGTTGTGCCAAAAAAAAGCGTATCAGGAAAAAGGTGATTGTCGCACCACTAACGAGAGTCATCACATTGAAGATCGTGTTATGGATAAGTCGTTTCGAAGTTGTGATATACTGTTCACTCATTCTTCCGTTCTATCCGGATTCATATAGTGGATGTCAGAGTTCAGGAGTAAAGAGGAGCCCGATCTACTCCAAAATGCTCCGAGTCTCGTCTTTCTAACCGAAGGTTGTTGATGTCGTGTTCATCAATAAGGCGCGTAAAGAGGGCCACTCTTCTGCCGGCGGATTCGAGGGAGCCGTTTTTGTAAAGCTCGATCCTCAAATGCAGCGATGAGCCGGAGCGACGGTCGCTAACAGGCACATGAACCTGAATAAGCTCCTCCGGGCCGGGATCAGGGTCGTGGCCATTATGCCGCCAGTTTAAGGCACGAGAAGTGCCGTCACGATTTACCAGAGGCATATCGACGGTCCAGAATTCCATTTTGCCCGCAGCCGTTGAGACGGCCTGCCACCATTGATCAAAAGTCGCCGCTCGGCGAAAATACAATGCCGCCTCATCGAAGCTCTTTCGCTCTTCATGCTCCCGGTTGATAATCATATATCTTTTCTGCATAGCCGCCTTGATTTGCTCCAGTCTTACGGAGCCGACAATGTGGAATACAAGAAGCAATAAAATCAAGATACAGAAGAAGACGATCAGAACATGGATCCCGGGCGTTACTATCATGAGCATTCCCAGCCCGGAAGCCAGTAGTGTCACGCCATAGATTGCGATGACAGCCTGACGCTGTGTAAAACCCAGGTCGATCAGTCTGTGGTGGAAATGGCTGCGGTCGGCGGAAAATATGGATCGTCGTTCCAGAAAACGACGCAACATGGAAAAAAACGTATCGAAGATAGGAACCCCCAGGGCCGCAACCGGAAGAGCGAGGCCCACCAGCGCGGAAGATTTTGAAAAGCAGAGTACGCTGGACGAGGCAATCGTAAATCCCAGGAACATGCTGCCGCAATCGCCCATAAAAATCTTTGCCGGATTGAAGTTGAAGTAAAGAAAGCCGGTGACACTGCCGAGCAGGGCAAGCATGAGCACGACTACCGCCAAATGGCCCGTGGAAGCGGCAAATACGGCCACCACTCCACAGGCGATGGCGCAAATCCCGCCGGCAAGACCATCCAGCCCATCGTTCAGATTCACGGCATTGGTGATACCTACGATCCAGAAAAGCGTCAGCGGCCAGGAGAACCAGCCAAAATTCAGCGTCACCGAATCGGTTACCACCACCGATTTGATACGAATACCGACGGCACAAACCATGGCGGCGGCAGCAATCTGCGCGATAAACTTGACTCGTGCCCGCAGGCCCTTTTTCCTGACGTCGTCAATCAGCCCGGTCATGAACATGAAACCGGCAGCCAAAAGCAGGATGCGTAGTTGCCCAAGCATGGGTTGTTCTGTGGTGACGGTGAGGTTCGAGAACCATAGCACAGTAATGCTCAGAGCCATCATTGATAGAAAGATGGCCACGCCTCCGACATGTGAGACGGGGCGTGTATGCATATGCCTCGCACCCGGAACATCTATGATGTTGAGCCGGCGGGCGAGCCAGATCACAGCAGGCATCGTCACCAGCACAAGCATGAGAGAGCCCAGATATACAGATAAGTAGATGTTCATATTCAGACTAACCTTTAAATTTATTCCAACGGCTCCAGGATGTCCGCGTCAATTTCTACAAGCGCGCCTTGAGTGAGAATAGTCACTTCAATGACCATGCGGGCCCTGGCACATTTCCTTTCGACAACTACGCCTTCGATACTCTTCATCGGACCGGAGATGATCCTGCAACGGCTGCCCACGGGCAGGCCCGGATAACCGTCAACCACTGCCTTACTTAAAAGGGCGGCCTCGATGCTCGCCAGCTCTTCTACCAGTCGCTCCTGGTCCGCGACGTTCACAGTGTGGCACAGACGGTTCGTCCTCATGGCTATATACCTGTCTTGTTCTGTGCCGCAGAAAAACACATACGACTTAAATAGAGGTGACATGAGATGCCGATTGCGCCCCCCCGAGAAGATGGTCTTTTCATACATTGGCAAAAAGTAGCCTATGCCGTGACCGCACAGATCCCAGGCGAAGGCTTTCTCGAATCGCGGCCTGGTGTAGGCGATCCACCAGGTTCCGCGAAGTTCGGTCAGGGATTTCACCTCCGGCGTTAAAATCGACGGATTTTCGGACAAACTCAACATGTGCTCTCCGCGCGCGCACTCTGTTCTCGCCGGTGCACCCGGTGAGAATTTATGTATTTTCGGCCCTCATCAACCAGGTATAAAAATACCTTTGATGACGGACTCTTTCTCTTCCTTTTCTTAACACAACTGCAACGCCGGACGTTATTCAGTCCTTTCGCGTTGCAGATACCGCCAATCCACATGAAGGCTGTCTGCGGCTCCGGTCCGGAGATCCGAAAGGAGCATAGCTGCCGCAATCTTTAACTTGGGCATCAATGGTGCCGGCCTTCATTGGATCGATCATCTGCAATCCTTTGCAATTCTAAGTTGTGTCAGCGGATAAAAACTTCATGTACTGTCATAAGCTTCCGCTGATTCTTTGTGTCTCGTTACAGCCTTCTTTTTGCGGGAACCGGCGCCATTGCCGCTGTCGTAGTATCCATCGCCACCGTAATAGCCATAACGTCCATTCTTTGGTACATCGTTCACAACCACACCGAGGACCCGTGCGCCGACACGGACGAGGGCATCATGGGCTTGCCGGCTGGCTTTTCGGGTGGATTTTTCAGCCCTTAGTACCAAGATAGTGATTTGGCAGATTGAAGCCAGGATTTGTGCATCGGTGACGGGCAGCACAGGAGGCGAATCAACAATGATTCGGTCATATTGTTTCGCCAAAAGCTTCATTACTTTGGCAAAATTCGCACTTTGGAGTGTCTCGGAAGGATTTGGCACGTCCGGTCCGCACGTCAAGATGTCCAAACCGGAAACACAGGTTGTCTTAATGACTTCTTCGAGTTCATCAACCCCGGCCAGCACACTGCTCAGTCCCTTATTGTTATGGTTCACACCGAAGATCTTGTTCTGCATGGGCTTTCGAAAATCCGCCTCAAGGACAAGTGTCTTTTGTCCGGCCTGAGCCATAGCAATAGCCAGGTTGCTGACCACCGTTGTCTTACCGTCCCCTGCTTCGGGTGAGGTCACCAGGATGGTCCTTGACTTCGCCTTAGAATCGCTGAATAACACCGCAGTTCGCATCGTACGATATGTCTCAGCCCACATGGACTTGGAATCCAGATACGCCTTCTTACCCCGAATGGCCGGCCCCTCTTTTCGTGACATGGAGGGGACTACGCCCAGTGCGGGCAATCCGAGCGCGGCAACAATTTCTTCCATTGAGCGAAGCCGCTGGTCCATCCTGTCGCGAACGAGGGCCAGACCACCGGCGAGAACAAGACCGAAAAGAAGCGCGATCGCCATATACCTGGCTTTCGGGGGCTTCGATGGCTTGTCCGCCGGGCGAGCGGTTTCGAGTACGCTGATGTTCAGGCTGCCCGTATCCTCGGTAATATTGATTTCCTTTATGCGATCGTCAAGAATATCGCAGAGTTTCTTTGTCTGCTCCCATTCTGACTGTAGTATCGTATATTCCGCGAGCTGCTTGTTTAATTGAAGGGCCTCCTGACGTTGTGCTTCGAAATAACCGGCAATCTGCTCTTGTTTTTGCTTTGCTGCTTTGTACTGTTGCTCCGCAATGGCCAGTTGTGTCCCGGCAAACTTCCTGTACAGGTATGCAAGCCTGTTTTCAATCTGGGTTACTTTTGTTTGAAGTGCCCCCATAGCTGACCGGTTGGGCGTCGGCAGTTGGCGAAGGTCACTAAGCTGCATCTGTAACTGCTCTAACTCCGATTCGAGCCGTGACCATTCGTCGGCGGTGGAGATATATATACCCTTTGCCCTTCCGCTCTCTGCAAACCGCTTGAGCCTGGCAGGGTCGGCCATCATTGATTTGGCGTTTTCGTAAACAGATTCTGCTTCAACCATCTGAAGATCGGCCTGTGTCAGCTCCGCCGATAGAGTATCAAGTCTGTCGAGGATAATGTTGCTGTTGCGGTCATCAAAGGCCACTGCAATGTTCTCACTCTTCAAAGCCATCATCGCCTTGAGCTTCTGTGCCAGTTCCTTGTCCCTATTCCGTTTTTCATCCCGGAGTATTCTTAAGACCTCTCCGTTTGTGCTGCGCTTACGGGTTGCATGGTATGTTCTATAGGAATCCACGATTACATTTACCAACCGGGCGGCTTCAACCGGATCCGGCGAATCGGAGGAGATATCGATGATGTCGTCTTTTTTACCAACCGAGACATCAAGCCCCTTTTTCTTCAGGTATGCAACGGGATTGTCGATCTTACGAAAAATCTTTAGCTGTTTTATGTCGGTTCTTTCGAGGGCGGATGAAAGTATTGGTGTCGATTTCAGGAGTTCTGCCTGGGTATAAAGGTAATTCTTTGACTGTGTCATTAAACCTTCGGCTTCAGTGAGGATCTTTGGACCGCTCTGCTGGACGTAGATCCTGGACGTGCTGGTGTAAACAGGCGTCGCAACGGTAATATAAGTCAAACCAATCCCCAAAGCCACAGCCATGGTCGGCAATACAATCCATCGGCTGCGCCATATGATCTGGACAAGATCTTCCGGCACTATTCCGATCGGTGATGTTCGAGCATTATCATGTTCCTTTGTTCCACTATTTTCGGCCTGACTTATCATAGTATTGCCCTCTGCCCCTCTTTATCAAACATGTTTTCTTTGATATTAACTCTAACGCCCGTTGTTATCGTTTAGGCTCCAGTACGTGCCGACATTGATCCTGAATGCTCTGTCAAGAAACAGCGCCGTGCGTGTTCTGGGCGTATGTTCGACTGCGACAATGTCACCTGGTTTTATTAAGGTGTTTGAAGCATCTGCCAGCTTCGTTTTGCCCTTTATCGGAAAAGTCGCACTGACACTCATGCCGTCCCGCTTTAAGCGGTAAATGGTCGCGTATCGAGGCTCGGCAATTAGATTCAGCCCGCCGGCAAATCCCATTGCCTGCATAAGTGTGTACTGAACATCAGGTGGATACGGGAAGTTGCCCGGGCTGTTGACCAGCCCCATAACCGTAAAGAGCGGCGGCTGCAAACGTTCGACTATAACACTATCACCGTCCTGCAGCTCAATATCGGCGAAAATTATATTAAGTCCCTTTATAGGTAGAACAAGAGAATCGGATTTTCGAGGCCTGCTTTTATCCGTGATCCTTTGAACTCGTAGAAATTTGTTCGTGACGGGTGTTTTAGCAGCATCCTGAGCAAAGACCTCATCCGCTTTCGCGCTCAACCGTAAATAGTGTGTGTGAGATTCCGGATTTGAATTTGTCTTTGTACCGGCAGCAGTATTCCTGAGGTTGGATTTAGGGTAGCCGTATCTTACCGGTTCTGCCGGCGAGAAAAGTTCTCGCCCGGTATGAGCAGTTGAAACCAGCGGCTCTTTCCATGCTAACCTGTCCACTAAAAGTGGTCTTTGGCTATTGTTTGCGATGTCTGGCTGTTCAGGTCGCAGTCTTTTATCGCCTTGCCTTGTAGCCAGCGCACCAATCGCACTTGACGAATATGCCTGCCGAAAAAACGGCGGTATCTCGTTTTCGTTATAGACAACTTGATTAGCAGCAGGTTTCACCTGCAACATTTTGTTTAGACCGGTCGGGCGTTTAAATGATTGTGTAGCTGTTTTAATTACAGCTTCTTCATTATTGGTCATGGCCTGGTCGCTGTGAATTATCCGTATAAGAGCGGCACCTTCATCAATTATACCGCCGGCTTCCATGAGAAGCGCGACAAGAGACATCTGGTCGCTGCGAAGAGAATAGATACCCGGCGTCTGAACAGCCCCGGTGATAGCTGCCTTTGCTGTTCTATAATCCAGTACGCGTGCAAATACTGAGGGACGAGTCACGACATGTTTGGGATAGTACGCATCAATAACATCCGATTCGATCTGGGACAGAGCCCTTCCTGCGGCTTCGATATCGCCAACAATCGGAAGCGTGATATTCCCGCTTGCGCTGACCCTTGATATGTATGGCGTGACTGTATTATTGCTGCCAAACTCCTTGGCCGTGATAAATCGAACTACGGCAGGCATGGTCAGCTCCAGAGCGTCACCCGCCACAGCACGGTAAGGCCCCCCGCCGATTTTGGCTCTGACCATGCGATCCGTATCTATGGAGGGAGGGACGGGGCCGGCATTTTCGAACTCAATCAACTGTTGTACGGAAGGCGGATGGACATTATCGCCGCATCCAGCTAAACAGACCGGGAGTAATACCGACAGAATCAGAATGAAAAGTATCTGAATCTTCGATCCGCGCTCAACAAATGATTTGTATTTTGGCAGGCTCACTTTAATACCTCCTCATGATTATGTGCAGAGTACCGCTGTTCTTGCAGGCCGCTACACCTGTAGCTTGCTAAACAATCAAAGCTACCTCCCCAGGAATCGAACGACGATCATGTCAAGCCTATTGTTTGCCTGTGCTTGAATCGAGATATCCGCACTGTCTCTTGTTGAAATTTATTGCTATAATTATACAAACACCACTCCAAATCCAGCTCCGCACATGCACATCCGTTTGTACAAGACGGAACTTAACCATACTTATATAACAGTTTACACCGCTAACACGACCTTGGAAATTCCAGGTGCCTAACATGTTTTGGCCTTGCCGTGATTTGTTTATTCTTCGTCAGAGGTCAAAAAAATTCTGTCAATAGTCGAGCCGTAATCGGCTCATCTTTTATGCCAAAGGGGAATTTTGCGGTACTGTTTGCGGTGTATTCCAAAATCACCAGTCCGCAGACAATCCAAGTAGCTATTGACATGCGCTCCGTCGTCCTTTCTCCTTCGGCTGCTACCTGCAAGCCATTATTGCCCCCTCCTCTTTTTCCTTGTCAAGCTAAACTCGTATGTTGTTAATAGAACCCATCTTTGCCGCAATCATAAAGATATATTTCATCCAGATGACTATTGCTGCTATCGCCCGATAATATCTCTTCCTGAAAGTTTATAATAGCATAAATAATAACATTACTGATTATTACAACTGAAAAGACAAGAATCAATAGCTTGACAACTTACTTTTACCTTTTTTCCTGTTTTGCCCATTTTCGCATTAAAAACGACGAATGTTTGACAAAAAACAGATAAGCGTTTCTAACAGAAACAATGTGAAATAACAGAACATTTAGAAAAAACCGGCGTCTTCTTCGTCATCTAAGCGTTATTGAAGACGAATATAATCTCGAATCTTGTTCTCTTTAAAACCAACAGTTGAAATCGCAAAGCCACGAGACCGGAAATGCTCACTATTGACGTTTTCTGACGCCCGGCAAATTCCCGAGTAACTGAAACAGCACTCTTGCCTTTAATTTTAGAGGGATTTATGCCGTTCCATATTAACGGGCCGGAGACGTCGATGTGCGGCCAGCCTTTCAGGCTTTGACAGATGCAACTGATTACAGCGTGAATGTTGTTGCTTCTAACGTGAACTGCATGGGCAGACCATCCACGAAATCGGCATACTTTCAGAACGGATTCCATAACCATTTACCGATGAACGCTTCCGAGTATGAAAAGCTGATTTTTAAGTGTACTTATCTCTTTTCCTTACAGAGATGTGCTGCCGGCTATGAAAGGACTGTCGTATTCGTTGTGCAGCCTATAGGACGACTCATTCCGCCTGTTTTCGACGTAATTATATATTACAGCAAAATCAACGAGAGCCGCGCTCAGAGCCACTACCGTGAGGGAGCGGTCCCTATTTTATTCAGATGCAAAAATCCGCCCCTGTGCAGCCAATATTCTTCTTGCCTGGTGGCAGTCTTTCGCGATTTGTTTCGAAAGGTCTTCGGGATTTTTGAATTTGTGCTGGTTGCGGATACGCTGAATGAAATCCATGGTCATATAGTGACCTATCAGATCTCCGACATCTTCAATTAGCAAATGCGCCTCTATCAGCAGTGGAAAATCGTCGCCGTATGTCCTTGCCTGGCCGATACTATAAACGGCAGGAATTTTTTCTTTGGACTGAAGGGCATCGTCCATGACTTCACCGATTTTAACAAAACCGGCATAGACCCCCTCGGCGGGAATGACCTGCCTGGGTTTTTTCATATTCAAGGTGGGGAAGCCCAGTTTTATCCCGACTCCGCGGCCGGATATGATTCTCTCGGCGATTCGATAAGGCCGGCCTAAAGCAATAGCGGCATCGGAAACGTGACCGCCTTCCAGCATATAGCGAATCATCGTACTCGAAACCCTGACAGTTTGGCCTGTCGAAAGCTTGACCTTCTTCGGAGCGACTACGGATATTTCAAAGTTTTTTTCTGCAGCCAGGTTTTTAAGCGTATCAATGGTGCCGGCCCGCCCGGTACCGAAATTGAAATCGTTGCCCTCAACAACAACGCCCGGCTTAATATTCTCAACGAGGAACCGGCCGGCAAAATCTTCGGGCGAAAGATTCAATAGCTTGCGGTTGGTTCTTAACACAATCGCTTTATCTACACCGCACCCGGCCAGCAGATATTTTTTAATGTCAAGGGGACTCAGTACTCCGGGCGCCATTTCCGGATGAAGGACAGCGACCGGATGAGGCTCAAAAGTCATTGCTATCAATTCCGCATCATTTTTTTCGGCAGCTTGTCGGGCGACGGCCAAAATCTCCTGATGACCGACGTGGACACCATCGAAATTCCCAATGGACAGCACACAGCCCTTCGGGATATGTTGAAACTGTGATATTGTCTGGATGATTTTCATTTAGTTCCGCTCGCTCTTTCGTAAGTCATTGTTTGTCTGTAATGCCGCCCGAACCAAAGCACCATAAATGGCGTCGCGATGTGCAATATCTTTCATAAATTCCGGATGCCACTGTACGAATAAGCCGAAGCCGCCGTCGACACGCTCGGCCGCCTCGATGACACCATCATCAGCGTGGGCGATAACCTTCAGTTTTTTTCCGAGCTTATCGACCGCCTGATGGTGACTTGAATAGACCATTGCCTCTTCATTGTCAAGAAAATTTGCCAACGAGCTGTTCGGCTCAATTCGCACATGATGGTACTTTCGGCGATGGGCCACCTCTGTTCCCACTTGCGAAGGAATGTCCTGGATAAGCGTACCGCCTGAGACAACGTTGGTGAACTGCATACCAAGACAAATTCCGAGTATGGGCTTGCCGCTGGATAACCACGCCGGGATAAGCTGCCTTTCGAAATCATAGCGCTGTCTGGGCATTATTTTGACGGTTTCGTGCGGCTGCTGGCCGTAAGCGTCCGGTGGAATATCATCGCCGCCGACGAGAACCAAACCGTCCAGCTCCTCGACATATCGCAGCAAAATCTCTTCATTCGTAATAGCCGGCAGTATTACCGGCACGCCGCCGTTCTCGGCTACGGCTTTCACATAATCGAAGCCGGTCACAGTTGAAACCGAGCTGTCGTCCTCGTCTACGTGATAAACGCTCGTAATGCCGATAAGCGGCAGGGATGACCTGTTATTGCCCTGGCAGCCGCAAAATACCGAAATTAGCACTAAAGACAGTAAAAGAAGATTTTTTTTCAATGTCCGCCGTTGTTTGAATGCAAAATTTTTCTGCACGAAAATGCCTCCAATTTTCTGAAACCTTTGAGTAACAGGCTTAATTTAACCATATAAAACAGAATCTGCAACGCTTTTTGGCCTGCAATAACAACAATCGAACGGGTTTCTTTTTGTAAGGATGGCTTTGCAGTTCTAAGATATCAAAAATATTAGAAAAATATTTGCAACTTAGTTGCAAGTTTGGTATTATTATCTATTTGAAATTGCCTGGTTTCGAGATGTTATGCTCGTTGCTGAATTTGGAGTGCAACATAATGATAGGACAAAGGCTTAAAGCCATATTCACAGAATTGAAGAGCCACGCCCCATTTACACTATTCGGTTCTTTCACCGGCATCATCTGCATGCTGCTTTTCAGGAATCTCGATCACGAGACGAGCCGCAGGATATTCTACGTGTTTCACCCGGGGCATGTGTTTCTTAGTGCAATTGTAATCGCTTCGATGTTTCAGTTGTACGCGAAGAAAAAGAAATTGGTTTATATCCTGGCGATTGGTGTTTTGGGCTCGGTCTGCATCGGAACCTTGAGCGACTCGCTGATACCTTACGCCGGAGAGCTGGTGTTGGGCATGCACATTGCCCCACACGCACACGGCAGCACAGGTGCCGCCGAACCCGAAGACGCTGCCGGGCAGGCACATGAGCACGAAGGTGCCGTTGAGGATGAGAGTTTTGCCGAGCATGCACACATCGGTTTCATCGAAGGCTGGTATATAGTGATACCGGCGGCAATAGCAGGCGTCCTGATAGCATTTTTTAAGCCAAAGACCAAGTTCCCGCACGCGGGCCACGTCCTGCTTAGTACCTGGGCTTCATCTTTCCACATGCTAATGGCAATGAACGGGCAGATCTCGGTGTTGAAAGCGGTTGGCAGTTTCGGATTCCTGTTCTTAGCCGTCTGGCTGCCCTGCTGTTTCAGTGACATTGTTTTTCCGCTGTTATTTGTTGGCTCGGAAGACTGCTCATGTCACGCCCACCATTGAACAGATAGAAACAAAGTTGTGCCCGTAAGGAAGCGGCCGGCTTGCCCGGAGTAAAAAATGACAAAGTCAAATTTGGATATACAAGCCCGCGAAATGTTAAAGGCGGCAAAGCTTTACTGTACCGCCGGCAGAGTGGCCATACTCAAAGTGCTGATGGAGGCGGGCAAGCCGCTCAGCCAGGACCAGATTGCCCGGAGATCGGGAGAAGAACGCTTCGACAAGGTCACAATCTACCGAACCCTCGAAAGTCTACTTGGCGTCGGGCTGGTGCACAAGGTTTTTATAGACAAGCGAGCGTGGCATTTTGAGTTAGCCGAAAATTGTACCGAAAGCCAGTGCCACCCCCATTTCACCTGCACAAGCTGCGGCGACACAACCTGCCTGACGGAGATATCGCTGCCGATGGCAAAAAGCCCGCACAAAGGCTTTGTAATCCACCGTCAGCAGGTCCGGCTGGAGGGTCTTTGCCCTGAGTGTCTGTAGAAGCGCGCAAACCATCTGTCCGGGGGCCTATAAGCAAGGGTTAATGGAAAAAGGCTGCAAACGCCGATAGTAAATTCGAAATGCGTAATAGAGTAATGCTAATACTGCTGCTGACCTCGGTGGCTGTCCTGGTCGGCAGTTGTCAGCAGCCTTCCCCCGGTCTTGTCATCGACGGTCAGTCTGCCGCCGGGTCTGAAACCATCAGTATTTCTGAACTCGGCAGACTCCTTGGTCTGTACGTCAGCGAATTGAAGTCAACACACGTAACGCTGAAGAACTCGTCTAACACCGTAATGATCTTTACTGTCAGCGGAGGGCAGCTTTATGTAAATACACAGTCGATTGGCGAAGTCGGCCGGGTAGACAGGACGGGAGGACAAATCTACGTATCGAGGTCACTCATCCAGCGGATACGCTCGGCGATGCGAGCTTATACCCCCACACCCGAGCCTCGTAGGATGTCGGGGACCGTTATAATCGACGCCGGACATGGCGGCAAGGACCCCGGCGCGACCAGCGTTCTCGGTTTTTACGAAAAAGGCATCAATCTGTCGGTTGCCAGCAAGGTCGCCTGGCTGCTCGAACAAAGGGGGCTGAGAGTCAAAATGACAAGGACTGATGATTACTTCGTCGAGCTTGAAGATCGCGCGGCGATTGCCAACGACCTCAATGCGGATTTATTCGTGAGCATCCATTCGGACTCCTTCCCGAAAAGCTCAAGGCGCGGTTACACTATTTACATTGCAAAATCGGCTTCGTCATCTTCCCGTCGGGCGGCAAGTGCCATTGCCCGTTCGATGTCCGGCACGGGTCTGAACAGCTTTGGCGTACAAACAGCCGGTTACCACGTCCTGACAGACACTCGCGGCCCCGCCGTCCTTGTCGAAATGGGCTACCTCTCGAACCGCAGCGAAGCCGCCCTGCTTCGAAGCAGTTCCTTCCAGAACCGCCTCGCCCAGGCAGTCGCCGACGGCATAAGCGATTATTTCAACTAACCAATGGCCTGCTGGAATTCTTGTACACATACACTATTTTCATTTGACATTTCCCGCCCCATACTCTATAATTCTAACACGAGCGATGGAATCTTACGTGTGACAGCCTATGAGAAAGAAAGCGATGCGTGTTATGCGGAACCTATGTAAAACGCCGATTTTCGGCAACATTATGCTAAACCGATGAAATCAAATGGATTATCGGAATGAGGCGGTGGCGTGTTTTCTGGAAACCATATAAACAGAAGTTATCTTCTCAATAAATGAAAGGAAACGTTCAAAAAGTGGGAAATCCAGATGAATCAAACTGACACAAAACAAGACCGCCCTCAGCAAGTATTCATAAGTTACGCCCAAGCTGATAAGGCAGTTGCAAGACGAGTTGCCGATACTCTTCAAGGAGCTGGTCTCAAGGTTTGGTTTGACGAATGGGCACTTATGCCTGGAGATTCGATTGCGCACAGAATAGAGGAAGCTCTCCAAGCAAGCGATATTTTACTTGTTCTGCTATCCCCCGCCGCTGTTGGATCGGATTGGGTGGCAAAAGAATGGAATGCCGCCCTTTCTAGCGACCTTCGATCCCGTGCTGTTACAGTAATTCCTGCACTTATTGCAGATTGTAGAATCCCTCTGTACCTTGCTAATCGTAAGTATTTAGATCTGCGCACTAATTTGGACGCTGGCGTACGTGACCTTATTCATCAGTTAGGTGTTGTTCCAGACATAGATTTTACAAAACTGGACGGCCGCTCTTTTGAGAATTTGGTCTCTGATCTTCTCGAAGAATTGGGATTTTCAATAGAACGTCAGTCTCTTTCTATTGATAGTGGATTTGACTTTGTTGCCTCGTTTGCATCAGAAGATCCTTTTGGCATGCCTGTACGTGAGTCTTGGCTTGTAGAAGTCAAATTATATCGGAATCAACGAGTCAGTCTTCAAGCTCTTCGTCAAATGGTTGGATATATGGTCACAGTAGCCGGTTCGCACAAAGGGCTGGTAGTGACAAATAGCCAACTCACATCAGTTGCAACTGATTTTCTCAAAAGTATCACAGAAAAATCAGGACGAGATATACGTGTAATCGATGGTACCGAACTACGCGCTCTTTTATCACGCTATCCACAGTTGGTTGAGCGTCACATCAAAAGGAGTGTATAAAATGAGCGTTGCTTCTGATTTACGCCGAAGGTTATCTGAATGCCCTGCGGGTAAATTAGGCTGGAAACAGTTCGAAGATGCCTGTATTGATGTTCTGAGATTTCTTTTTGTACCTCCTCTAACCGAGCCACTTATCCAACCAAGAAGCTATTCTGATATCGATAGGCGTGATGCCGTATTCCCAAATCGTAATGTTGAACTGGGGAATAATTGGGGCCACCTTTATAGAGAACTTGAAGCACGCATGATTCTCTTTGAATTTAAAAACTATGACAAGATGGAAATTGGGAAAGAGGAAACGAATCAAATTCGTAATTACATGAAAAAACCAATGGGAAGATTGGGGGTAATGTGTTGCAACTGTCAACCGAATAATGCTGCTCACATTAAAAGGAATAGCATTTTTACCGAAGATGGCAAAGTGATTCTTTTCGTGACGGTTGAACATCTCAAGGAAATGATTCTCATAAAAGAACGTGGTGAGGATCCTTCAGATCTTATTATGGATCTTGTTGAAGAGTTCTATGTCCAACATGAATGATAAACTCGTTAAATTGTAAGCTAACAATGCCATGCAAACGTACGGGTATTCCGCTGCGCTCCATTGCCGTCGGTGAGCTTGGCCGTTGAATAGCAAATTGAAAATGCGGCAGCGGAGTTTTTTGATAGCACTTGGCCTGAGCGTGGCGGCGGCGTGTTATCTGGAAGCAAGACCCGAAAGCGGGTATGTCTGGAAACCATATAAACAGAAGTAATAAAAACGCATGAACAATAAATGCACACATACGGTTGTAACTTGCCTTAATCAATATGATTTAATCAGAAAGTACATTTGTAATACATGTAAAGAAATCATGATGTGCTCTTGCGATGAAGGGCATGGGCGGCGATTTCTAGCTCATCAACTTCAAGAGGGCTCTTGGCTAAACTCTAGGGAACGAGTTCCTGTTACTCTTGGCTTTCAATCAACTATTTGCCCTGAATGTAGAGGTGAAAAAGCAGTAGCTGCGCCAAAGGCATCTATGCCAGGTTCAACCACTAAAATCACGAGATATTATTGGAGAGAAATCCTCTTTGAAACAACTAAGCGTTTTTATGAAGCTCATCTTGAGTTAGACCCAAGCGATAATAATGTCAATGAATTTTCCTTTCCCGAAGAGAGAAGAAAAATAGAAAAGGAAGTTATCAAGGAGATAAAGGCATTACATGAAAAAAGCCCTAAATACGAATATAGGGAAATTACGCAGAGCGAAGTTCTATCAAAGACCAATACAGAGGTAATCTTAGTTAATGCTGAACATGTAAAAACTGATGGCTGGAAAGTAGGCATTAGAGATGGAAATAAAATATATTCCGTGGAGGGCTTTGCATCCAAATATTTCAAAAATGCCGGATATCAAGTCATGGAAGTGGAAAGCGTGCCTTTTCATGTGCTATTTGGCCTTTTTATGTGGTTAGTTATCCAAGATACCGAGGATACTAAATGTAGAGTAGTACAATTCGGAAGTCGTTTCGACTTTGATGCTGGCTCAAATACTGAAGGCATTATTACCACTATACTACCTGAAGATTTCGGAACGAAAGGTTATTATATTCGGCAGAAGGAACTTATACGGTGGCATTTAAAGAAAATAGATGACATAGATTGGCTTTTTGATTATTGGCTGGAGCATAGTGCTGGACTCAGGCAATATTTGTGGGCGCATCGCGAGGTTGATATAACTAAATCCAGAAAGATAATGTCAATTATTGGGCTCTCCAATTTGCGGAAAGTTCTTGAGTATATGTCAATGGATTATTGGCATAATTTCTGTGGATGGCCAGACCTTTTGGTATACAAAGGTGATGAGTTTCTTTTTGTTGAGGTGAAGACCTCAAACGACAAGCTTAGTGATGACCAAAAAAATTGGCTTCTTGGAAATCATGAGCATATGGGTTTCAATGCGAAAATATTCAAGGTTGGTAAGAAGTGATTGTATAACAATACAATTAGAATACTAGGGATAGCCCCAGTCACCGGTTTTTATCTTGACACCTCGCTTACTTAGCCATTGTCGAATGGCCGTTCGCGCCAATTCCAGCCGACCTTTTTGGACAAGATTTACAGGATCCCTATCAATTGACTATTTACGATTTACTCCGTCCAAAAAAGGCCGGATCTTCGATATTGGAGCGGAGCGCAAATCCGGCCGCGAAGCGCGACGGATTGACTATTGCTCTGTTTTCTCTGTGGCAGAACAAAGAACGCCGTCTCACGGAGATTTATTTGGAATTCTTTCGACTTTTTGTGTTAATATTCGTATAATACTTAACAAAATGAATATCAAATACAGAAGACAGGATAACAGGAGACTTTGTTATTTATGATTTATTATTTACTATTGATTATTTCTCTGTGGCCTCTGTGCTCTCTGTGGCTCAAACAACAGTGTTAATCGGTGTAAATCCGTGTCTATATAGAAGGCTATTTGAAAAAACAAAGCCAATGTTAAAATAGGCAAAATAGTATTAAGTCAGTAATGGCAAAGATTTATGGAGATTTTAGTGATTTTGGGCGGTTTTGGACGATGAAAAACAAACCCAATTCAAAGCCAATCTCGGTTAGCCCCCAGACCTGCTCTGGGGGTTGAAAAAACAAAGCCAATTTCCGAATGGGTGAAATGGCTTAAATTCTTATTTAAAAAGGATTTATGGCGATAAATCGGCCTGCCGCTCACGAAAAAACAAAGCCAAACAAACCCAATTTTATTTAGCCCCCAGATTTTCTGGGGGTTGTAACGGCATTAATGGAATTGCATTGGACTGGACGACAGGTTTGAGGTTAGAATGGTTGATATGATCGCGTATCCGTTAAAGTTTGAGCCGATTTATAAGCAGCGAATTTGGGGCGGGCAGAAGCTGCGTGAAGTGTTCGGCAAGGAATTGCCGCCGGGCGAGAAGATCGGGGAGAGCTGGGAATTAGCTGATCTGCCGGAGGATAAGTCCATCATTGCCAATGGCGAATTGGCCGGCCGGACGCTTCGCTCGGCTATTGAGCAATATCCGAAGGAAATAACCGGGGATGAGAATTTTCCGCTGCCGTTTTCGTTGCTGATAAAAATATTGGATGCCGAGGATGTTCTAAGTGTTCAGGTCCATCCCGATCCTGAGACGTGCCGGCGGATGGGTAAAGGCGAGCCTAAGACTGAGTGCTGGTATATCATCGCCGCCGAGCCGGGAGCGGTGATTTATAAAGGGCTGAAAAAAGGCGTCACGAAGGAGCGATTCGCCGAGGCGATTGAAAAAGGAACCGTTGCCGAGACGCTGGTCAAGGTGCAGGTCGAGGCCGGCCAGTGCCACTTTCTGCCGGCCGGGACCGCCCATGCGATTGGGCCGGGCCTGCTGATAGCCGAGATTCAGACGCCGTCGGATACGACTTACCGGGTCTTTGACTGGAACCGGGTGGACGATGCCGGCAGGGCCAGAGAACTGCACATCGAGCCGGCGTTGGAGAGCATCCATTTCGATCAATCCAGCGACGATCTTTTCGTAACGACGATAGGCCTGCTGGTGGATTGCGAGTACTTTACGATAGACAAGGGTCACCAGGGCAAAAACTGCGAGTTGCTGCTGGCGCCCGGGAGAATGAAAACAATGATTATGTTGTCCGGCTGCGTGACGATTCTGGGTACCGAAGGAGACATCGTCGAATTCAGCGCCGGCGATTGCTTACTTGTGCCAGCCGCCTACAAAGGAGCGATGCGTTTCGCCGCCGACACAGAATACCTGACAGTGACCCTTTAATTGACTATTGATTATTGACTATTGCTATGCGCCCAGCCATACCTCGCTGTCGTAGCGGAGCATCACCAGATTGTCTTTGAAACCGTCCGGGCGGATATTCGGTTTTCTGCCGGTCAGCTCATGTAATATCCATTTCGGGAAGTCGGCGCCGGCCTTGATTGACAGCGGCGCGCCGCCCCCGAAACGGGGATTTATCTCGATGTATTTGACTTTGCCGTCGCCGGTCAGGAACAGTTGGAGCGTTATGACGCCGGGGCCGGCTCCGAGTTTCTCGACCAGCGTGACCGCTTCGCTCATGATGCAGGCGTTTTTTACTACCTGCCCCTTGCTCACCTCGCCCGCCCTGACCTCGATGCGTTTTCTCGGAACGACACAGCGGACTTTCATGCCGAAATCGACATATACATCACACGTGTATTCGGTGCCTTCGACGAGTTCCTGGCAGATGGCGTTCGGGATACTTTTCGCGTAAAACAGCAGTTCCTTACGATTTTTGACGACGGCGTTTCCCCTGCCGGCATAGCCGTCCCAGGGCTTCAGAAACAAAGGGAAGCCGATTTCCGATTTCCGATTTCCGGTTGACGATTTACTATTTTTTAATGCGGTCCTGATACTTATGGTTGCCGGGGTGTCGAAGTTATTTTTGAGCAGGAACTTATAGGTTTTTCTTTTATCCTGGCAGATATCGATTACCGCTGGATCCGAGACAAGGACACGGCAGCCCAGTGCGGCGAATTTCGGCTTGTTCTGCGCCAGAAGTTTAAGGTCCAGGTCAACCGTCGGAACGAGCAGTTTTACGTTGTTGGCTTTGACGATCGACAGCAGTTGTTTGATATAGCCTGTGTGCGTGGTGGGTTTTACGCCGAAGCGCTGGTCGCACAGTTGCAGAGCGGGACTTAGCTCGGTGGTATCAGTGCCGAGCAGCGATGCATTTATCTTCAGTTGCTTCGCCGCCCGGCGGAAGCTTTCGAGCAATGAGACGCGCCTGCCGATACACGTAAACAGAACGCTAAGGTTATTTTCGATTTTCGATTTTCGATTTTTGATTGTTCGTGATCCCTCAATAAGCATCTATCAGCACTAATTTTCATTGAAAGTGGGCAATAGTCAATATTTAATTCTCAATTTCCAATTCTTTTGACATTTTGTTCTTATGGCTCTAAACTAACGGTTTTGGTTTGGATGACAGGTAAGATTGATGAGCCAATGGAAAGATAAAGTCAAAAACACCGAAGTTATCGTCGGCGTTCTGGGGCTCGGCTACGTGGGTCTGCCTTTGGCCAGGGAGTTCGCCTCGGCGGGCCTGAAGGTCGTCGGCTTCGATATCGACGAGAAGAAGGTCCGGATTCTCAATTCCGGGCGCAGCATTATCAAGCACGTGCCTCATTCACAGGTTAAGCAGATGGTAAAGGCCGGCCGGTTTCGTGCTACGATTGATATGTCTCGTCTCAGTACTGTCGATGCTATCCTGATCTGTGTTCCTACGCCGCTGACGGAAAACCGTGAGCCGGATATGCAGTTTATTATCGGCAGCGCCGAGACGATTTCAAAATACATGCGGCCCGGCCAGTTGGTCGTTCTCGAAAGCACGACGTATCCCGGCACGACAAAAGAGCTTGTGGCGCCGATACTGGAGAGTAGCGGCCTGAAAGCCGGCAAGGATTTCTTTCTGGCTTATTCACCCGAGCGAGAGGACCCCGGCAATAAGGATTTTACGACCAAGACTATCCCGAAGGTCGTTGGGGGTCTGACAAAGAAATGCTGCCGGATGGCCTGCGAGCTTTATGGTGCCGCCATCGTCCGAACCGTTCCCGTATCGAGTCTCGAAGCGGCCGAGGCGGCAAAGATTCTCGAAAACATCTATCGCTGTATCAATATCGCGATGGTCAACGAGCTGAAAATCGTCTTTGACAGAATGGGAATCGATGTCTGGGAGGTAATCGACGCCGCGAGTACCAAGCCGTTCGGCTTCAAGGCTTTTTACCCGGGCCCGGGACTCGGCGGGCACTGCATCCCGATCGATCCGTTTTATCTGACGTGGAAGGCCCGGCAGTACGGCATGCCGACGCGGTTTATCGAGCTGGCCGGCGAAATCAATACGAGCATGCCGCACTACGTCATTACGAAAACAATCGAAGCGTTGAACGAGCATCGTAAGAGCCTCAAAGGCTCCAGGGTGCTTGTGCTGGGTCTGGCATACAAGAAGGACATAGACGATTTGCGGGAATCGCCTTCGATCGAGCTGATTGAGCTGCTTCGGGAAAATGGTGCGAAGGTCGACTACAATGATCCGTACATCCCCAAAACCCATAAGCAGCGCCGGCATGATTTGAGAATGGCCAGCAAAAAATTGTCGGCGAAAATGTTAGCCAGTTATGACGTTGTTCTTATCTCGACCGACCATAGTGATTACGATTACGAATGGATTGTTAAGAACGCGAAACTCGTCGTCGATACTCGAAACGCTGTGGCGGCGGTTCGCGGTGCAGGGAAAAAAGTTGTTAAAGCATAAGATGTAAAGGGAGTTTTAATGCGGATTCCAATTCTGGATTTAAAGGCTCAGTATGCGGCCATCAGGGATGAAGTCATGCAGGCGATCAGCGAAGTTTGCGAGAAACAGGTTTTTGCTCTCGGCCCGGCCGTGGCGGAGTTTGAAAAAAATGTCGCTGCATACTGCAACAGCAAACATGCAATCGGCGTTTCGAGCGGAACCGATGCGCTGCTTGTCAGCCTGATGGCACTGGATGTCAAGCCCGGTGACGAAGTCATTACGACGCCGTTTTCCTTTTTTGCAACAGCCGGCTGTGTCGTCAGGGTTGGTGCAAGACCTGTTTTTGTCGATGTCGATCCCGACTTCTACAATATTGATCCGGCCGGCATCGAAGAGAAAATAACCGGAAAGACGCGTGCCATTATCCCGGTGCATTTATTCGGACAATTGGCCAGGATGAAGGCCATTACGGAAATTGCTCAGCAGAACAATATAGCCGTGATAGAAGACGCCGCCCAGGCGATTGGTGCAAGCCGGGATGGAACGCAGGCCGGAAATTTCGGTGACTGCGGATGCTTTTCGTTCTACCCGACCAAGAATCTCGGCGGCTTCGGCGACGGCGGGCTGGTCACGACAAAAACCGACTCGCTTGCGGATGACATCAGGACACTTCGCGACCACGGGCAGAAACCGCGGTACTTCTACAAAGTAATCGGCGGCAATTTCCGCCTGGACGGTATCCAGGGTGCGGTCCTGAACGTCAAGCTCAAATACCTCGATGACTGGAACGAGAAACGAAGGCAAAACGCAGCCCTTTATGACAGCCTGTTTGCCGGTTCGCCGGTCAGGACGCCTGCGATTGATCCAGGCAACGTGAGCATTTATCACCAGTACACTATAACCGTGCCGGAAAGGGACGAGCTGCAGAAATACCTTGCGGATAATGATATAGGCTCGGCGGTGTTTTATCCGAAGCCGTTACATCTGCAGGATTGCTTTAAGGAGCTTGGCTACAAACAAGGTGATATGCCGGTTGCCGAAAAGCTTTGTAACGAAGTCTTGTCGCTGCCGGTTTACCCCGAGCTGTCACCGGAGGATATCGAATATGTTACCGGGACGGTGCTTAAGTTTTACGGAATAAGTTAGGACGAATAAAATTGCTGAAAGTAAGTGAAAATCCTCCGATTATCTGGCCCCAAGCCGAATCGATTAGTGATTTCCAGGGCGAATGGTGGGTGGCACATACCAAGAGCAGGAACGAAAAGGCCCTTGCTCATGATCTGATCCGCAGAAATATATGCTATTTTCTTCCGATGAGCTGGAAGGTTCGGCGCAAGAGCCGGCGGACAATAAAGTCTCTGCTGCCTCTGTTTAGCGGGTACCTGTTTTTTTGCGGCAACGAAGACGAGCGAAGTGAGCTGTGGCGAACCGATCGTGTGGCAAACCTGATAGAAGTCAAGGACCAGCAGAAGTTCCTAAAAGAGCTGTTGCAAATTGAGCAGGCCCTTCGAGCTGGTGCTCCGCTGATACCTCATAAGTATATCAAAACAGGCCAGAAGTGCAGGGTTATGGCCGGCCCCCTGCTTGGCTTGCAGGGTATTGTCGTCAAAACCAGAGGCGCGACGCGCCTGATCCTGCAGGTGGATATGCTCGGCCAGGCGGCAAGTGTCGAAATAGATATCGATATGATAGAGGTCGTCGATTGAACGAGCTTGTCAATCTGAACGCGATGCGAGAATAAAGGAGCCGATAGAATGCAGATTTGCGTGGTTGGCATTGGTTATGTAGGACTGGTAACTTCCGCTTGTCTTGCGGAAGCTGGCAGTAAAGTCATATGCGTGGATAATGACAGCGGAAAAATTGCGGATTTGAAAAATGGGGTAATCCCGATTTACGAGCCGGGTCTGACCGAAATGGTCAAGCGCAATGAAAAGCTCGGCCGGCTGGAATTTACCACCGATTTGAAATACGGCCTGGATAATTCACTTATTATCTTTATTGCGGTCGGGACACCATCGGCGCCGGATGGCTCATCCGATATATCCGCGGTCCTTTCGGTTGCCGACGGCATCGCCGAATATATCAGTGACTATCGAATAATAGCGACGAAAAGTACCGTGCCGGTCGGTACGTCTAATAAGGTGACCGATGTTATTAAATCGAAAACCGAAGTCCAGTTTGATTATGTCAGCAATCCCGAGTTTTTGAAGGAAGGTGCCGCCGTCGAAGATTTTATGAGCCCGGACAGGATAATCATAGGTACAACCAATCCCCCGGTACGGACGATAATGCAGCAATTATACAGCCCGTTTATGCGAAAGAGCAGCCGAATACTGTTCATGGATCCGATATCGGCGGAAATGACGAAATATGCGGCCAATACGATGCTGGCGACGAGAATCTCATTTATGAACGAGCTATCGTTACTATGCGAGGAGCTCGGCGCGGACATCGAGCTGGTCAGGCAGGGCCTCGGTAGTGACTCGCGGATCGGCTCGGCATTTTTATTTCCGGGGGTCGGTTACGGCGGCGCCTGCTTCCCGAAAGATATCCGGGCACTGGTTCATACCGGCTCCGAGCACGGCGTTGAAATGACGATAGCCAGGGCCGTCCAGCAGGTCAATATAAACCAGCAGGAGAGATTTGCAGAACGGATTCTGAATTATTTCGACGGCGCCGAAGGCCGGACGACGTTGGCAGTTTGGGGACTGGCGTTTAAGGCGAGGACCGATGACGTCAGAGAATCGCCGGCAATTTCCTGCATCAAGAAGTTTCTCGATTGCCGGATGAAAATAAAGGCCTATGATCCCGAGGCGGCCTCCTCGGCAATGGCGGCTCTGGAAGGTCAGATCGAAACTGTCCAAAATGGATACGATGCGCTTGATGGCGCCGACGCACTTGTTATATTCACCGACTGGCAGGAGTTCCGCAATCCCGACTTCGAAGTCATCGCAAAGAAACTTAACAAGCCGGTCATTTTTGACGGCAGAAACCTTTACAATCCCGATGTAATTAAGAAAACGGGAATTGAGTATCACAGTATAGGTAGAGCACCCGTTTGAAAATCTATTCCGTCATGGGCCGAAGGAAAGGGTAAACTGATGCGTATTGTTATAGTTATTAAGAGTTTGGGCATGCTCTTTGCTCTTATGGGGATTGCGTATCTTCTCAGGCCTGATATTATTAAACGCTTGATGGGATTTTTCAAAAAGGGTAAACGAATATACTTTGCCGGACTGATAAGATTTGCCCTGGCAATTGTTTTTTTCGTCGCCGCTCGTGAATGCATATACCCGTGGATAATATTCGCCTCCGGGATTATTTTTTTGATCGGAGGCCTTTTGATTTTCATGCTTGGGCCTGAAAAGATCAGACGGATACTTAACTGGTATCAAGAACAGCCAACCTTGATTTTCCGGGTTATCGCCCTGGTTGTTTTGGCTTTCGGAGCAATAATTATCTTTTCGGCGTAATCGCGCAGAAACGACAGGCGCTAATCACATAAAATACAGGATGTAGACTGCATGAAAGCACTAATTACGGGAGTTGCCGGATTCATCGGCTCGCATTTATGCGAGCGGCTTCTTGCCGATGGCTGGGCGGTGGTCGGCATCGATAATTTCGACGACTTTTACGACCCGCAAATAAAGCGGCGGAATATCAGTGGCTGCCTGAAAAACAAAAACTTCCAGCTCGTCGAAGCCGACATCCGTGACGGCGACGCTATGGATAAGGCGGTCGGCGAGGATGTTCGGATAATCGTGCACTTAGCAGCTATGGCCGGTGTTCGCCCGTCAATCGCTCAGCCGCTGCTCTACGCCGATGTCAATGTGAACGGAACAATGGTCTTGCTTGAGTTGGCGAAAAAGCACCGAATCGAAAAGTTCATTTTCGGCTCAAGCTCCAGCATCTACGGCAATAACGAAAAAGTCCCCTTCTCCGAGGATGACAGCGTTGATTTTCCTATCTCGCCTTATGCCGCGACAAAAAAAGCCGGCGAATTGATCTGTCACACATACTATCATCTTTTCGGCATGTCCATAACATGCCTGCGTTTTTTCACCGTTTACGGCCCCCGGCAAAGGCCGGACCTGGCCATCCACAAATTCGCAAAACTTATCGAGCAGGACAAGCCCATCCCCGTCTATGGCGATGGTTCGATGATGCGTGATTTTACATACATCGATGACATCGTTAACGGGATAGTTGCCGCAATGGACAGGTGCGACGGTTTCAACATCTACAATCTTGGCGAATCAGAGCCGGTTACGGTCAACGATTTAATCGCCGAAATAGAAAAAGCCCTGGACAAAAAAGCCGTCAGGGAATATCTGCCTCCTCAGCCGGGCGACGTCGAACGCACCTACGCCGACATTACCAAAGCCGCCGGAGAGCTCGGTTACAATCCGAAAACAACCATCCGAACCGGCCTTGCCAACTTCACTGCCTGGCTGAGAGAACAAGGCTGATTATGCACAAAAGCCAATGTTTTTTCCTGTAGGAGGCAATCATTGGCGCGTACATTATGCGGAAGAGAGCCTCTTTATACATTATCCGACTTTACCTGACGTCACAGCGAGAAATCACCCAAAAGGCCAGGATAGCAAGTATCAGATTCCACAATGAGAGTCCGGTCAGATACGGGGCCGCCTCTTGCCTTTTCAGAAAGGACGTGGTATTTTACTGACATACAAGGCTCGGTGGTGTCGCTGAGCAGCCCTATACGGACAATGCCGGATAGTTTTTGCGAGTCAACGGCTTGGTCGCCCTCGGCATGAGGGGGCCTGAACTGCCCGGGGATGAGCCAAGCCCAGCACAAAGAGAGGAAACCGATTGGTCAGAGTAAAAAATGAAAATCGGAGCATCGCCCCTTGGCGCCGGCTGACGCTGCTTCGCGGCCTGGTGTTCTTTGTGTTCTTCTACCTATACTTCGCACTCGAGATTGACGTGCGTTTGCTCTATCACTGCGGTGGTTTGATTGACAACTTCCCGGCCTTCTACCGGGGTTGGGATTTCTTCAGAGGTTTCCTGACATATCCCGGCGGGATTGTTGAGTATCTCTCTGATCTTCTTGTCCAGTCTTTTTATTATTCCTGGCTCGGCGCGGCCGTCGTGACGGGGCAGGCATGGGCGATCTGTCTGTGTACCGACTATGCCATCAGGAGCTTTGGCATCTCTCGATGGCGCGGCCTTCGATTCCTCGGCCCTCTCCTGCTGCTTGCCATCTACTCTCAATACGCATTTCATTTTCCAGCAACGATGGGGTTGCTCGCGGCCCTGATTAGCTTCTGCCTCTATTTGAGGTTCACACCCAACGGCACTGCCGGCACTATCTTCTTCTTCCTTATTCTCTCCACGGTCCTGTACATCGCAGCGGGAGGCCCGGTTCTTCTATTCGTCGTCCTCTGCGGACTCTATGAGGTACTCCTGAGAGGCCGGCAGGTTCTTGGCCTGGCCCAGCTCGTATCGGGTGCAGCTATTCCATGCCTTCTTGGGATTATTGTCTACGAAGCCCGATTTCACGATGCGTATTTCCAGTTGTTACCGTTTTCCTGGAGACTCCTGAGCCGTCAATCGGGTCGGACCATGCTCAGTGCAGTGTACGCGCTTTATTTGTTTCTGCCTCTGGTCGCCGTGGTTCTGGGGGGCTGGCGTCTGTTCTCCGGAAAACTATACAGGCTCGTATCATCAAAGGCCCGGAGCGGCAATCCAGCCGGGCGTTCCGGAGGGCAAGGTGGGATTCGAGGCGCTGTCAACAAGGTCCTCAGGGACAGAAGCGGCGATGTCTTCTCGTTGAGCTTTCAGACGCTGGCCCTTGCCGGCATCACGGCAGTCACCCTGCTGCTCTATCGTGACCCTGAATTGAGAAGGACCTTCCGGGTTGATTATTTTTCTCGCCATCGAATGTGGACCGAGGTCATAGAGATCGGTCGCCGCAGCCCATATGACTATCTCACATGTCACGCCGTCAACCGTGCGCTGTATCAGACGGAAAGACTTGGCGACGAGATGTTCTGCTTTCCACAGCATCCTGCCTCATTGTTTCTGACCCGCAAGGGTACGGAAGCGGTGTGGCAGAAATTCGATACGTGTATGGACTTCGGTCTCGTTAATCAGGCCGAGAACGCTTTGAGCATATCCGTCGAGACATTTGGCGAGCGTCCCCTCCTGCTTCAGCGTCTCGCCGTGGTCAATATGGTCAAGGGCAATGTCGGCGCAGCCCGCGTTTTTGTCGGGGCACTGGAGAAAGTCCCGTTCTGGTCATCCGTCGCCCGTGGCTATATGGCCCGGCTGGAGAGTGATCCGAATTTATCCGAGGACCGCGAGATTCAGCCACTGCGAAACGTGATGCTTCACACCGATTATGTGGGGGAGGCGGACACGTTGACCTTGCTCTTGACAGAGAATCCCCGGAATCGGATGGCCTATATGTACGGCATGGCCTGGCTGCTGCTGTCAAAGAACCTGGACGGTTTCGTCCAGAAGTTCAACACGTATCATCATCGGAACTTCTCGACGATTCCACGGCACTTCCAGGAGGCGCTGCTTCTGTCCCGGTTTCTCAAGAAGCAGCCGGCCGATGTGCCGGGCCAAGTGATCGCCGAGCAAACGGAAATGCAATTTTCTGAGTTCTCCCGGGCGATGCAGCAACATGGTAAGAGCGTGCCCGCAGCCCGGGCGGCACTCAAAGAAAGTTTCGGTAATACGTATTTCTACTACTACTTCCTTGGCGGTTAGGGGACTCCTTATGCGGAAACGTTTTTTAGTCGGCTTGTTCGCAATAGTACTGACATCCGGTGTATTCGCCTACGCCGTCTTCGTTTATCCGTCAGAAACATGGGAGCCGATCCGGCAGTTTGAGCAAGTGGATCGCAAAGCTCGAATATTCCCCGACTATAGCGGGACGGCCATCCCGCCGAACATCGCTCCGTTGAATTTTCTTATCCAGGAGCCCGGTGTCGCCTTCTGTGCCAGGATATCCTCCCAGCAGGGTGAGGCAATTGAAGTCTTCAGCCGCGATGGTGTCATCAAGATCCCTCAGCGACGTTGGCGTGATCTGCTCGAAAACAACAAGGGGCGGAATCTGCACTTTGACATATTCGTCAAGAACGAGAAGGACCAATGGGATCGCTTCCGGTCTGCGACCAGTCTCATCGCCGAGGAGGACATCGACGGCTACGCCGTGTACCGGAAGATGTACCCTACACACCTGCGAGTCAGAGGACAAATGGGTATCTACTGTCGTAATCTGAGCAACTTTGAGGAATCCGTGATACTCAGCGGCATGAGCTACGAGAACGGGTGCCTGAACTGTCATTCCTTCCCCCGGAACCGCAGCGACAAAATGCTGCTCGGCGTCCGATCGACGAAATACGGCGTCGGAACCCTTCTGGTTGAAGATGGCTTCGTACGCAAGCTTGGCACCAAGTTCGGCTATACGTCATGGCATCCCAGTGGCCTCATGGCCGTGTATGCTGTGAATAACTTACCCATGTTTTATCACTCGGCCCGAAACGAAACGCGCGATACGGTCAACCTGGATTCCTTCCTGGCCTGCTACCGCTGCGAGGAGCAACGAGTCGGCGTTGAACCTAAGCTGGCTCAGAAAGACCGTCTGGAGAATTGGCCCGCGTGGTCGGGAGACGGCAAATACCTTTATTTTTGCAGCGCCCCGAAGCTATGGCCCAAAAACACAGGCAACCCGCCGGAACAGTACGATCAGGTTAAGTATGACCTTGTGCGCATCGCCTACGATATCGAGACTCATACCTGGGGCGAAATCGAGACGGTGCTTTCGGCCCGCCGGACCGGCAAGAGCATCGGCATGCCGCGATGCAGTCCGGACGGCCGCTGGCTGTCCTTCTGTATGTTCGACTATGGTTATTTCCCCAGTTGGAAACAAGAGAGCGACCTGTATGTGATAGACCTGCACGCCTCGGAACAGAGCGAAGAATTCACGTACCGGCGTCTTGAGATCAACAGCGACAAGAGTGAATCATGGCAGTCGTGGTCGAACAACAGCCGGTGGATTCTTTTTAGCAGCAAGCGCCTTCACGGCGTCTTCACCCGGCTGTTCATCAGCTACGTTGATTCATCCGGTAAGGCACACAAGCCTTTCGTTCTGCCGCAAAAGGATCCTCGCTTCTACGAATCCTGCCTTCGGACATTCAACACTGCTGAACTCGTCACCACCCCTCCGCGGCTGACAGGTGAGGCACTGGCCAAAATCTTCCGCGAACATCATGAAGTACCGGTCTCGATGCCCATTACTATGGCCACGCCGGGTGCTCCCCAGACTTCTCCGGCGTCCGCGTGGGAAGGTCAGCGGGAGTAGTCTGGGCCGGATCATCTTCCTGTATTCTCGCAAGTTACCTCACATCACATCGAGAGATGGCCCAAAAGGCCAGTCCGGCGAGTACCAGATTCCACAGCGAGAGTCCGGCCAGGTCCACGAACGCCTCCTGTACGTTCTGGGTAAGATTGGGACTGCTTTCGGTGAACTGGGGAAAGTCCGACTTATCCCCCTGATATTCCTGCGGATGGGGTGAGCTGATGTCAATGTATTTTCCATTGACGGTGACTCCTGAGCCGAAAGACCACTCGGAGGTCCCGACAAGCCGCCCGACTTTCTCGAGTATGTAGCTGTCGTATATATTAGAGTAGACTTTGGCATCCTTCAGAAATCGTTCTTCACGTCTGGGACCGGTATCGGCCAGGCTCTCGGAGGCAAACTGAAACAGGGCCGTAGGGGAAAGCCGGGAAAGGTTTCTGGCGACCCTGGCACGGTGCTTCATGGCGTTCTCGTAAAGGGCATAGTGATTTCGTACGTCTTCCTGGCCTTTTTCGAAGGCCCTGTCTGTCTCTGCCTTGATTGTCGCTTCGTCAGTGAGCTCTCCTCGCTTGATTCGTTCCCTGACCTTGTCGATTCTGGCCCAGACCTGTTCCTGAAGGATGGGGCCTACCTGCCTGGCGGTTTGGTACTCGCTCGGAACGCGGGCCAGTTTGTCCGACAGAATGCCGGAGACATTGGGAACGACGACTACGAATACAATCCATGCGGAAAGCAGGATAAGGAGGACCACGGATGAGCGCCCAACCAGCGATGAGACGAACAAGCCTAAGAACGCAAAAATGGAGAGATAAAAGAATCCCAGCACGATCATCAGGCTGATACGTGCGATTACAGTCAGGCTCAATGCCTGGGGCATGAAGATGCTCACGATGGATAGACTGACCATGCTTCCGAGGATCAGCGGAATGCCGATTGTGAGTATGATCGAGATGTATTTTGCGATCAATACCTGATTTCGCTTTAGCGTGTTGGACAATACGAGGCGCAGTGTGCCGATCTCCTTTTCGCCGGAGATCCCGCGAAATGCCAGCAGCAGGGCATACAGACTGAAAACGACCTTTATGATAAACGCCCAATCCAGTTCGGGGATAAATGGCATTTTGAAGTTCGTCTGTCCGGCCGGCATGGGGGTCAATCGGCCTTTCGGCTCAAGCGAGTATCCGGGAGGCTGGTGTTTCGAGCCGGCGTCGGCCAGAAGAACCAGGGGATTGGGCCGCATGTGCAGGGAAGTCTGTGTCGTGCTGTGGTAATGTGCCATCTCCATAACTCCATTGCTATATCGAGCTATCTGCTCACGGTGTTTCTTCACAGTGATCCAGCCGTTCATGCCGAAAAGCAGGATGCTCAGGATGAGCAGGATTATGAACTGAAGGCTCTGCAGGTGCTCCAGGATTTCCCGTTTGATGATGGCGATCATGGTTTACCCTACATCTTTTTTCATGAAGGCCGCATGGGCCACGACAAAAAAGACAACACTCAGTAGAAACATAATAATCCAATGGTGCAGCGTTTGCACGATACTCTCGGCGACCGATTGTGTGGTATAGGTAAATTCCGGAAGTTTGGATTTTCGGTACGCCTCGATGTCCGTGTATCGCAGCGGCCATCGCTCTATATACTTTTGCCAATGCCGTTCGACGCCTTCCATGAAGCTGTCGAATTCCCGGATATCCGTGCCGGCCAGGCGCTGCATGACAACGTTAAACAAGACCGAAGGAGACAACAGGCCGATATTCTCGGCGAGCTGCATCTGGCCCGTTAGCTGCCGGCTGTATTCGCTATCGATGCGATGAAACAGCTCTGTACGCTGAGCGTTGAGTTCAAAGTTCTTTTTGCTAAGCTTCATGTCACGTTCGCCCGATTCAACCATCTTGTGAAACGCCTGCCAACTCTCGTTATATTCTTGCTCATAGGGTTCGAAGATGGCCCGTTTACGGTCGTCGAGCTTCTCACGGCCGGTCAGTTTGAGCAGGTGCTGGGACAAAATAGCGCTGACGTTGGGATAGATAACGATGACGACTATCCAGATTTGCAGAAGGATCAACAACGCAACCGAGGGACGGTTAATGATAGTCGAGACCATGAGGCTGAGCGTGAAGAAGGCCCCGAGATAGAGGGCGGAGATCCCCCACATTCCCAGGATACGCAGGAATAAGTTGCCGTCCAGCGAGATGGCCGGATGCAGCACCATGACAAGTACCGCGATGAGGGTGGCGATTGTCAGGCAGCCGAGTACGACGAACAGCCCCCCGAGGAATTTGCCGAGGAGCAGTTGACCTCTTGACAGAGGGTGAGCCAGGACCAGCCGGAGCGTGCCCTGGGCTCTCTCTTCGGAAATGCTGTTGTAGGCCAGGAAGATGACCATCAGGCTCAACACGACACGAACCACAAAAGCGAAGTCCACCGAGGCGAAACCGGATACATAGCGATGATGCTGACTGGCAAATTCGCCCATATAGCCTGAGGTCTGAATGGGGAGATTCAGGTAGCTGATTTGCATCCGGCTGCCCAATTCCCGGTCCCTGCCTTGGACGAGCGTACTGAGAATCTGCGGTTTCCGGAAAATCTTGACATCAATGCCTTTGCTTTCCAGGCTCTGTTTGGCATCCAGGTAATCTTGCTGCCTTTGCTGGTAATCGCCGATATTGATAAACGTACTCATGCCAACCAGGACCACCGTCAGACAGAGTCCGATGAGGAACTTGGAGCTCTTGAGATACTCAAATATTTCACGTTGGACGATAGCCTTCAGCATCAGGTCTCCGATTACTAAGGGCACGTGTCAACCGGCTCAATCTATATTTATTCAATCATTGAATATGAATCACCTATCTGATTAGACGACAGAATAGCAAATTTGTTACGATAAATGTCCTAAAAAAGTCCTGGATACTTAATTCATAAGGGCAGTTTACGTTACTTCCGCGAATTTGTCGAAAAGAATCTTGAAAACCGTCATTGTCTTTACTATGATTTGCAGCACGCAAGTGACGAGAAACGTTGAGTTTGGACACAATCTATATGCCAATAATTAGGAGAATGCATAATGACAGACGAAAAGAAAGCGGATTTAGCCGGCCCGGGGATTGGGGACTACGACGAATTGGAGAAAATCCTGCCGCAGGATTACAGCTCTTTATTGAATCCAAAGGAAACCCAGCTTGCCACCTATGCCGTCAAAGACTACATTGAAGTAAACCTCTGCAAAGAACTTAACCTTATTCGTGTGACAGTCCCGCTGATTGTGGATGTCGAGAGCGGCGTCAACGACATGCTCGACCGCGATGGCTCCCGGACACCGATTCAGTTCCACGTTTCGAACGATCGTGACAAGAACCCGGTTGACGCTCAGGTCGTCCAGGCCGCCACTAAGTGGAAACGCATGGCACTGAAGCAATTCGACATGGAGATTGGCGAGGGGCTGCTAACCGATATGCGTGCCATACGGAAGGACTACTTTCTCGATCACGACCACAGTGCTTACGTCGACCAGTGGGACTGGGAGCTGGCTATCAGCGCCGGGCAGCGCAACCTGAACCTGCTGCGTGAGGTGGTACGGAAAATCTGGAAGGTCCTCAAAGGCGCCGAAACACACGTCCAGGAACTCTTTCCACAATTGAAGACCGACAAATATCCCGACATGCCCGACGAGTTGACCTTTATCCACGCCGAAGAGTTACTGGAGCGATTTCCCGACCTGCCGCGTAAGCAGCGAGAGAAGGCGATCCTGCAGGAATATCCCGCTGTCTTCATTATCGGCATCGGCTGGGTTCTTGAAGACGGTTATCCGCATGAAATGCGCGCCGCGGACTACGACGACTGGGTGACCGAGACCACCAGCGAGGCCGGCCAGCCCATTCACGGCCTGAACGGCGACATTCTCGTCTGGAATCCTGTAACGAAACGCCGGCACGAACTCACCTCTATGGGTATCCGTGTTAATGCCGATACGCTCGTGGAGCAATTGGAGCTTTCGGGTCAGATCAATATGCTCGAGTATCCGTACCATCAGGCTATTGTCAACAACGAGATTCCGCTGAGCATCGGCGGCGGTATCGGCCAGTCCCGAACCTTTATGCTCATCCTGAAGAAGGCCCATATCGGCGAAGTCAGCGCAACCATCTGGCCCGAAAAACTGAAGGATATTTGCAAAGCCAAGAATATCCACGTAATCGAATAATATGCTAAAATGCCAACGGCGGCCGATCCCAACCGTCTGAGAATGAGGACGCCCGGCACATGAAGCTCTCAAAAAAAGACTTACTCGACATACCGGTCGTCTCGCTTTTAGCGGCGAACGCGATACCGGTGTGGGGCGTCTTGTTCCTCGGCTGGGATGCTTTTTATATTGTTCTGCTGTACTGGACGGAGAACATTGTCGTCGGGTTCTACAATGTCCTGAAAATGGTATTCGCCGCCGTGCCCCACCCCGTCGCGCACCTGGGCAAGCTGTTTCTCATTCCGTTCTTTATCGTTCACTACGGCGGCTTCACTGCCGTCCACGGCTTTTTCGTGCTGGCACTGTTTCACAAAGGGCAAGGCCCTCCCATGGGGAAAATGGATTGGCCCTGCTTTCTGGTCTTCGTCCAGATGTTGTTCAATGTCATCAAGTACATGTATTCGGTGATACCTCCGCAGGTAAGATTTGCCGTGCTGGCGCTGTTTATAAGTCACGGCGTCTCCTTCGTTCAGAATTACCTGCTAAAGCGAGAGTACGCCACGGCCAAGCCCGACAAGCTGATGGGCAGCCCCTACGGGCGCGTCGTTGTCATGCACATCGCCATACTGGCCGGCGGATTTTTGACGATGGCCATCGGCTCTCCCGCCCCCCTGCTCGTTGTACTGGTCGTTCTAAAAACCGTCCTCGATGTAAACCTCCACAACCGTGAACACAAAAAAGCAAAAACTAATGCCCATGCTTAGTAAACTCAAGGCCCAACGATGCCCGATCCTACACAAACGCAGCGAAGATGCGTCTGGTGTATTGGCTGCTTTTCCGGAAGGCTTCGATGGTGGACATTGTTTTGGGGGTGCCGGTCTCTACTGCCTGCTCCAGCACCATGTGCGGAAGGACGTTGATCTCCAGCAGATGCTTTGCCACTGCTTCGTAGTCGATGTCGCCATCGCACATTGCTTCGGTCCAGATGTTGTCCTTCGACTGGCGAAGATGAAGCTCGGTGATTCTTGAGCCGTAGAGCTTTAGCACGTCAAACAGTGCTACCGACGAGTTGCCCGCTCCTCGGTAAATCCAGTGGGCGTCGAGGCACAGCGTGACGTACGCCGGGTCGGTACCGGCCATCATATGATGAAACTCCCGAGCCGCGTTTCGCAGTTCTATGTCATGGTTGTGATACGCCAGCGTCAGTCCCATCGCTTTTAGCTCGCGTCCTAATTTTTCAATTGCCGCCGCCTGTACTCTGAGCTGGGCATCGTCCTTGTTTTCCGGCCCGCCCCAGCGGATCGGGCTGGGATTCGTCACGATGATTTTTGTGCCGAGTTCTTTGGCCTTGCGTGCAATCGCAAGCACGGATTCGATGCTTGCCTGGGCCTTGTCTCGTTCGTGAAGGATGCTGTTGACATACAGCGACCTCATTTCGAGGCCGTGCTTTTTCAGCAGCGGCCCGAGCCGGTCAAGCTCCTGCGGATTATTGGCCAGCGGCTCGTAGCCATCGAACCGGCTGGCGGCTACCTCGCTTAGTCCCTTATCCAGCTCCTGGTTGAAATCGCGGTTGTCCCGCGCGTAGAACACGGTCCAGGGATATTGGTTGCAGGCCAAGTGCAGCCTGCCGCTGCGTTTTTGCCCGGCACTCCCGGCTGAACTTGCGCCCATCGCAAGCGCCCCGCCTGCGAGAGCTAAATCTTTGATAAATCCTCGACGAGAAATTGCGTTATTCAACATAATCGAAAGCTCCTATTGAAAAGTTCGGACGAATGCTAATAACCGTTTCCCAAGCTTAAATCAAACCGGGCATGCTCGGCAAGAATATTCGTGTAAACATTTGTCGAATTATCAACCAATTAAAAAAGGGGCCTATGCCGAATTGATTGGCATAGGCCCCGCCCTTCGACTTCGCTCACCCTTCGACTTCGCTTAGGGTGAAGAAAGCCTTCATGCCGAGCGTAGACGAGGCACGAGCGTAGACGAGGCAAACTATTCAGCAGCCTCTCTCGGTCGATACAGTCGGATGTCGTCAATGAACATCTTGCCCGAACCACCGGGCATCGCTATGTTGCCCTGGGTACCCAGACCGATTGCGATTCTGTCGACGTTGGTCAGGACTATGCCCTGATCGGCAAAAGCCTGCAGCGGTATGACCCACTCGGTCCATGTGTCGATTTGTGCCGCGGCCGGATCATCATGGACTATGACCGCAGGATTGCCGGCGCTGTTGTAAACCGCCACGTAAAGAGGCTCAGCAGCGTTGCTGGCTATGCCGATGTCCTGGTGCGTCCACTGCCCGCTGACCGAGCCGGTAGTCGTGACGTTTGAGAATGCGGCCTGGCATGTCAAAGCGGCATCGTGGCTCGTTAAGGCCAAACCGATATAGACATTCGAACCCATCGGAATGTTCTGCGGTGTTCCCAGCGTCTGCCATGTAGTGCCATTAGTGGAATGGGACGCGGTGAAGCTGCCGGATATGGTGCGCTCTATCTTTACCCAGTGCGGAGCGGATATGGAGCCGACGGTATCGCTAACACTGGTATCGCCAGTTGCGGGACGTCGCTGGAAGGACACACCCGAAGCAGGGGTCACAACCATCATCGCGTGCGCCGAGTCAGGATTGAGCGTCTCGCGAATCATCACGCCGGCCTTGGCCCAGTCATTCGTGTTCTGGACGCTGTCGGCTCTCGCGATAATCGAGCCTGCACCGGTGAGCATCTTGTAAGCAAAGTGGAACTCATCAGCTTCCACGCCATTCACTGCCCAGATATCCGCGCCGGAGCCGGTCATCGTGTAGGTGCCGACCGGTCCCTCGACGAAGCTGCCGGTGGATGCCGGGTAGCCTCTGAACCACAGCGACAATTCCGCCACGCCGTCCTCTGTCCAGTCGCGCGAGGCGGCCAGTTTTAGCTCCGTCTCCGAATACTTCGAGTAGCCCTGCTTGTTGTTGTCGTAAGAGAATGGCATCGAGTGGCTGCCGCCGTGAACTATCGTTTCCTCGGTATAAGAAGCAGTGGTTTCATCGCCGACCGCGGCTCCGGTGCCGTTACCGGCAAAGTAAGGATCGACACCCGGCACGCCATAGCCAAGCCCATCATGCCACGCGTACCATACCTGGTTGTCGCCGGTGTCGTAGCTCTCAAAATCATCAATCAGGATGAAGTCTGCAACTGTGAAGCTCCAGACCCTGCCTTTGCTGACGGTTCCATCTGAATTGTACTGGTCTATGCGCCAGTAATACGGCCCGCCGCCCCATTCGACACCTTCCGGCGGAGTGTACGTTAAGGCCGCCTGTCTGACTCGATAGATTCCGGTGGTATCGGATATATCGGCATCGGCCACGGCGTTTTCGTCGGTCCCGAAGTATACATCGTGCTGCGACGCTTTATTGCCCGGCTGCCAGCTAAGAGACGCTGCATCCTTTACGTTCGGTGTTGAATTGTTAGCCGGCATCGGATTCCATGCGAGAAGCGGATCGCCCCTCATGGCCTCCTTAATCTCAGCATCCGAAAGTGCGTAGTCGTAAATACGAACATCGTCTATCATTCCATTGAAGTTCGTTGCATTACTACTGGTGCAGCCGATAAACAGGCCTGTAGTGGCTTCATTTACTCCCGGATGGCTGACGCTGCGCTCCATGTTTCCATTGACATGAATCCGGAAATTTATTCCGTCAAAAGTGCCTGCAATGTGATACCAGGCACCAGCCGACCATGAAGTAGTCATCGTTAGAGGGCCGTCGAAATCACCGCCGACGTTGGGCCAGAGACCGATTTCTCCGTTGCCGCTTCTATTAAAGGTCATATGGGGGCGAGAAACCGATTGCCAGTAAATGAAATCCTCACGCGGGTTGCCTGCGTTCAGGGCTGTTTCGGAATTGAACCAGAACGCTATCGTAAAAGCACTGGTCGGGAGACTGACATCGCCTGAATAGACGTGGTCGTCGTTGCCGTCAAAATCCAGCGCATCGCCGTCGTAGCCGGCTACCCACTGGGGATTACCCATGAGAGTGCCGTGATTGTTGTGGCCTGACCAGTCAAGCGCTGTATTGCCGATGCCTTCATCGAATTTCCACCAGGCTACGAGATTGGGATCGGTAATCTGGATATCGGGCAACGTTTTAAATCTCCAGATGTCGCCTTTATGCGTGTCGGTGCCGTCAAATTCATCGACCCGCCAATAGTACTTTTTGTCCAATTCAAGAGGCCCGGGTGTATAGCTTGCAGTTACCTGGGAAAGTCCGCCGGCAGCATTGCTCACGGCGTCAAAATCGTCGCCGAAATACACAGTATGAATTTTTGCACCAAATCCGGCAGTCCAATTAAGTATCACATCCGTATTTACAAATTCACTGCCCTCGGCAGGGATGGAGTTATAGGCTTTCTTGGAAGGTACTGTAAAGCTCCACACATCCCCTTTCCACGGACTATTCGGATCGGCATCATTGACCTCATCGATTCGCCAATAGTAAGTCGTGCCCGGAACGAGGCCGTCCGGATAAGGATACCCGATAATTCCGACAAGAAAGAAAGTTCCGGCCTGGTTACCCTGGAAGGTATCACCGGTGCCGTCGTTCACATCGTCAAAATTATCGCCCAGATACACATCGTGCGAGGCTGCCGAATCTCCCGCCTGCCAGCCGAGGTTTGCCCATGTATCCGTATAAAGGCTGCCATCGGGCGGTTCAGGGCTGCGGGCCTTTGGTCGCTTCAAGCTGCCGAGCATATAACGGACCGCGTTAAGAAACATCTTTTCGCCATCGGCGTTGAGATTGTATCGACCGTCCGTACCCTCATCAGAGCCGCTGACTAAGTACAAGCGCGGACCGCCGGCGGTCTGACCCGATCCGGCATAGAATTCCTGACCGGTTTCCCATTCGGCGATCCATATCTGGTCGTTGTCTGCCCGCTTGGCTATCAGGGTACCGTTACCGGCATCGGTGGAGTTCGCAAAGCTGCTGCCCATAGTAAGGATATCGAGCTGGTTGTTGGCGCCGATCGTTACACCATTGAACACGGGATGGTCGGGTTCTACGACCTCCAGCGTTGCCGTGGTGTCGTTTGTAGCGTCGGTGTCGAGCCACAGCCAACGGTTGCTCCTGGTGATATGTGCAACCTGCAGAATGATCGGTGTTGTGATTGAGTTCCACTGGGTCGGCTCCTGGCCATCATCGTAATTACCGCTGTCGGTATCGCGACTTACGATAATAAGGTCGGCGGCGTTGAGAGTCTCGATTTTCGCCGCATCGAGGGTACGTCCTTCCTGATTGCGAAAGTCAAGATTGACTGTGTAGCCATTGGCTTCGAGCAAATCCACCCAGCCCTGGTCCGCCGGGACACCACCCGTGGGAGTCTTGTTGTCCGAAACCCACACTATCGTGGCGGCGTAACCCGATGATGCCAAACAAAGAGCGAACGCAAAGGCGAAAAAAATCAATTTTTTACACATAATAGTTCTCCATACAAATAAATTAAGCTGATCATGCTCAGGCAACAAAACAGTACCGGAAATAATCATTTTTTCTTTTCTCTAAAATAGTATCGCAAACAGGAAAATTTACGACCTGAGACCACCTCCTTTCTTCGAAGAACTGACTATGAATCATTAATGAAAAATACAAGAATCTTTGCCGGATATAACAGAATTTTAATTGGAATTCCGTGCTTCAAACAGCAAAGCCTATATTGGAATTCTAAGCCGGCTATATGTTCTGAAAGATTCATAATCCACAGACTTTATCAAATTAATCTTTATAGCAAATTAGCACCCTTTTTGTCAAGAGAATTATAGGACTAAATGGTATTTGCCTTGTCAATGCGATTGGGCGGAAGTGCCGATTTTTATCAGTTTTGAGAAAAAGCGGCGTTGCACCTGGCATTTCTTTGAAGTGTGTTGAGGAAAAACAAACATCAAGAAGGCAATTAGAAAAGGGGCCTGTGCCGAACTTATTGGCACAGGCCCCACCCTTCGACTTCGCTCAGGGTGAAGAAAGCCTTCATGCCGAGCGGAGACGAGGCACACTATTCAGCAGCCTCTCTCAAGTGATACAGCCGGATGTCGTCAAAGAACATCTTGCCCGAACCGCCGGGGATCGTCATGTTGCCCTGGGTACCGAGACCGATAGCGATCTTGTCGACATTGGTCAGGTTAATGCCCTGATCGGCAAAAGACTGCAATGGGATAACCCACTCGGTCCAGGTGTCGATGTTCGCTGCGGCCGGATTATCGTGGACCACGACCGCCGGTGTGCCGGTACTGTTGGACAACGCCACATACAGCGGCTCAGTATCGTTGCTTACGATGCCGATATCCTGATTTGCCCACTGCTGACCTACCGTGCCGATAGTCGTGACGTTTGTGAATACACCTTCGCATGTGGCTCCTGCACTGTGAGCGGTCACTGCCAAACCTATATAGACGTTCGTACCCATCTGAATGGGCTCCGACACACCCACCTTCTGCCATGTAGAACCGTTGGCTGAACTGTATGCCGAGAAATTGCCGGCCAGGTCACGGTCGATCTTCACCCAGTACGGTGCGGTGATACCGACGGTATCATCGTTGGCACTGGCACCGCCTGTTTCGGGGCGTCGCTGGAAGGACACGCCTGAAGCATAGCTTACAATCATCATCGCATGTTTCGAGTCAGCATTAAGCGTCTCGCGAATCATCACGCCGGCCTTGGCCCAGTTGTCCGTATCACCGACGCTCTCGACTCTCGCTACAATAGAGCCGGGACCGGTAAGGGTTTTGTAAGCGTAGTGGAACTCGTCGTGGAAGCCTGTTCCGATGCCGCTGACGTCCCAGATATCCGTGCCGGAGCCGGTCATTGTGTAAGTGCCGACCGGACCTTCAGTGAAGCTGCCGACAGACGCCGGGTAGCCTCTGAACCACAGCGACAATTCTGCAACACCTTCCTCTGTCCAGTCTCGCTGGTCTGCCGGTGTATGCTCAACCTCCGAATACTTCGAGTAGCCCTGCTTGTTGTTGTCGAATGAAATCGGCATTGACTGGCTGCCGCTGTGAACAATAGTCTCCTCGGTATAAGAAAGGGTGTTTTCATCACCGACGGCGGCGCCGGTTCCGTTGCCGGCAAAATAATCCGCCGACCCGGGCGTACCATAACCAAGCCCATCGTGCCATGCGAACCATATCTGATTCTCGGCCGCATTGTAGTCCTCGAAATCGTCTATGACAAAGAATTCACTTGTTGTAAAGCTCCAAACGTTGCCGGCCCAGGGACCATCGGGATTTACACCGTTGACCTCATCGATTCGCCAATAATACGTTGTGCTCAATGTAAGCTCGCCGGGATCATAGCTCTCCTCGCCGAGGGCCTTTGGCCCCTTGTACTCAGGTGAGGTTTTCGTGGCATTCTTTACGGCGTCCGCATCCGAGCCAAAATACACCTCATGCGAAGCGGCGACTGCTCCCGCATCCCATCGCAGAGTTACTGACGGTTTTACGCCTAATGCACCATTGGCCGGGTTCGGGCTGCTGACGGCGCCTTCAGTAGTGAAGCTCCAAACATCACCTTTATGCGTATCCGTGCCATCAAACTCATCGACACGCCAGTAGTAGGTCTTAGCGAGTTTCAGTGAATCGGGAGTATAGGTCGCCAATCCCAGAGAAGTACCACCTGTGGCGTTGTTCACAGCATCAAAATCGTCGCCGAAGTAAATAGTGTGCAATTTTGCTTCGTAACCGGCCGTCCAACTCAGTACTACATTCAGGTCAATGAATCCGGCACCATCGGCCGGCTCGGGTTTGTAAGCAGTCTGAGGTGTAACAGTGAAGCTCCAGACGTCGCCCTTCCAGGGACTGTTCGGATCCGCATCATTAACCTCGTCAATTCGCCAATAGTAGGTCGTGCCGTTGACAAGGCCGTCCGGATAAGCATACCCGGGAACGCCGGCAACATAAAACAGTGCATCTGTGCCCTGGTTGCCTCGGAATGTATCGCCGGTGCCTTCGTTCACATCGTCGAAATTATCGCCAATATAAACGTCGTGCGAGACTGCTAATTCTCCCGCCGTCCAGGAAAGAGTCGCCCATGTTTGCTCGAGGAATGAGCCATCGGCTGGATCCGGTTCAGAAGCCTTCAATGGCGGCACGGGACTAATTCCGGCAACATAGTCTCCTTCATACATAAATACATAATCCAACCAGAAGGGAGCTTCAGAGCCGGAACACAATATCTCAAGTTTTACATTATCGATCAAGACTTCTGAGGCATAGTGATACTCAGCCCACTCGGTTGTCAGCTCAAAGTCTGTTGCTCCCCAGGCGTTTATGGAGTTATCCGTTGCTTTCAACTGTACTGTCAGGGGACGTGCTTCTTCCGCTTTGGCCCAGAAGCTGACAGTGTAGTCTTTGTCAATATCGACGTATATGGGTAGATTCAGTACAATGAAATACCAGTTGGTATCTCCTTTTGGGATAATTCGAAGGCTTCTTTTGCCGTCAATGAACTCGGTTTCATCGATTTCGATTGTGCTGTTTAAGCCACCTTCGTAACCCCATGTGGCCCATTGTAGCCATTCCGGGTCGTCTAAGATGACCTCGTCCTCTTCAAAACTTGGATTTAGCACCAAGTTCTCGACTTGAGCATGAGTTACAAGTGGGACTGCAACCAGCATAAAAACAAAGCAAGTTAAAAAGATTTGTCTTTTATACATAATAATCCTCCTTCTAAAAACATGGATATCTGTACTTTGGCTACATACCAAAACGATTTGCACTGATAACTACTTCTATTAACATTGGAGTTTTCTAGACTCAAGCCACCTCCTATCTTCCAATGCACTATACGGATTGCTCATTAGAAAACTATATGTTATACTAAGTTTTGTCTTCAGAGGAGGTAAAATCATTGTTGCTAATAAGCTTATTTATACCAAATTGGCCATCTTACCGTCAAGCATAATCGCCGGATTTACCTATAAAGACATAACGAACTTCAAAAAAGCTATTATAAAAAGGGGCTTATGTCAAACTTGTAGGCATAAGCCCCAAAATCATTCATATGGTGCTGTTATTTCCGCTAAAGCGGATTTTTACTACTCAGCAGCTTCTATCCGCAGATATAGCTGAATGTCGTCAAAGTAGACCCAGCTTCTACCACCACCCGTGGGATTGGAGAATTCAAAGCCGAGCAATTGGCCGACAGAAGCAGGCACATCATTGGCTGAAAACGTCAATGTATACTGAGTGTCCATGGTATCATTGGACTGTGGCAGGTCAAATGTTTCCGAAGCGACCGCGTTGCGTACTCCGCTTACTTCATAATACAGGGATATGGTTAGTTGTCCGCCCCCGGTATTGTTCCAACCTCCGCCGTCCACGTCAGTGTAGTAGTCAGCGGCCATGAACGATAACTCGAACTGTTCGTCCGCTGCAATAGTGTGACTTGTGGTCTGGTATACTGACGGATCACTATCCCACAAAAATGCTGAATACCCTTGCCCGGTGAACATCTCTTCAATACCCGAATCAGACGGAGGCGTGTCGCTGCTCCAGCCCGGAACCAGGCCCCAGTCTTTGTTGATTTTTTCAGTACCCGGCAATTCAAAATCTGCGTTTTCCACTACGATCGGCGTTCCCTCGGGCGGAGTAGTCCGTGGATACAGTCGAATGTCGTCAATATACATCTTACCCGAGCCGCCTGGGATCGTCATGTTGCCTTGAGTACCAAGACCAATAGCGATTTTGTCTACGTTGGTCAGATTGATGCCCTGAACGGCAAAAGCCTGCAGCGGAATAACCCATTCTGTCCAGGTGTCAATGTTCGCTGCTGCCGGATCATCGTGGTACACGACCGCCGGCGTGCCGGTACTGTTGGACAACGCTACATACAGCGGCTCAGTATCGTTGCTTACGATGCCGATATCCTGATTTGCCCACTGCTGAGCTACCGTGCCGGTAGTCGTGACGTTTGTGAATACACCTTCGCATGTGGCTCCTGCACTGTGAGCGGTCACTGCCAAACCTATATAGACGTTTGTACCCATCTGAATGGATTCCGAGACACCCACCTTCTGCCATGTAGAACCGTTGGCTGAACTGTAAGCTGAGAAATTACCGGCCAAGCTACGTTCTATCTTCACCCAGTATGGAGCAGTGATACCACTAGTATCATCGTTGGTACTATCACCGCCCGTCTCGAGGCGTCGCTGGAAGGACACACCTGAAGCATAGCTTACAATCATCATCGCATGTGTCGAGTCCGCATCCAGAGTCTCACGAATCATCACACCGGCTTTGGCCCAGCCGTCCGTATCACCGACGCTCTCGACTCTTGCAACAATCGAGCCGGGCCCGGATAGCGTTTTGTAAGCATAGTGGAACTCATCGGACTGATTCCAGATGTCTGCTCCGGAGCCTGTCATTGTGTAAGTGCCGAGAGGCCCTTCGGCGAAGCTGCCGACGGATGCCGGATTACCTCTGAACCATAACGACAATTCGGCAACACCTTCCTCTGTCCAGTCTCGCTGGTCTGTCAACGTATGCTCCACTTCCGAATAGTAGGCGTAGCCCTGTTTGTTATTGTCGTATGAAATCGGCATTGATTGAAGGCCGCCGTGGACGATAGTCTCCTCGGTATAAGAAGGGGAATTTTCATCGCCGACTGCAGCACCGGTTCCATTGCCGGCAAAGTAATCCGCTGTCCCTGGCGTGCCATAACCAAGCCCATCGTGCCATGAGTACCAAATCTGATTTTCGCCGGCATCGTAGTCCTCGAAATCGTCTATAACAAAGAAGTCGCTTGTTGTAAAGCTCCAAACTTTGCCTGGCCATGGACTATCGGGATTCACGCCGTTGACCTCATCGATTCGCCAATAGTACGTCGTATTTAATGTAAGCACGCCGGGATCATAGTTTTCCTCACCGAGGGCCTTTGGCCCTTTGTACTCGGGTGAGGCTGTCGTAGCATTGGCCACGGCATCTGCATCTGTGCCGAAATACACCTCGTGCGAAGCAGCGACTGCTCCCGCATCCCATCTCAGAATTACTGACGGTTTTACGCCCACTGCACCGTTGGCCGGATTCGGGCCGCTGACGGCACCTTCGGTAGTGAAGCTCCAGATTTCGCCTTTATACGTTTCTGTGCCATCGTACTCATCGACACGCCAGTAGTAAGTCTTAGCTGATTTCAATGAACCGGGAGTATAGCTCGTTATTCCCTGTTGAACACCACCTGTAGCATTATTGACCTCGTCAAAGTCTTCGCCGAAGTATATGGTGTGTAATTTCGCACCGAAACCAGCCGTCCAGCTAAGCTCTGCATTCGAGCTGACAGAATCGGCACCATCAGCCGGATTGGGGTAATAGGCGGTCTTGGGTTTAACAGTAAAGCTCCAGACGTCGCCCTTCCAGGGACTATTCGGATCCGCATTATTAACCTCATCAATTCGCCAATAGTATGTCGTGCCATGGATAAGACCGTCCGGATAAGCATACCCGGGAACGCCGGCAACATAAAACAGTGCATCCGCGCCCTGGTTGCCTCGGAATGTATCGCCGGTGCCTTCGTTCACATCGTCGAAATTATCGCCAATGTAAACGTCGTGCGAGACTGCTAATTCTCCCGCCGTCCAGGAAAGGGTCGCCCATGTTTGCTCGAGGAATACCCCGTCGGCCGGATTTGGTACGGAAGCCTTCAATGGCGGCACGGGTTGCATTCCGGGAACATACTCTCCTTCATATACAAGAACATAGTCCATCCAAAATGTAACTTCAGAGCCGGAACAGAATAACTCAATTTTCATCTCGTCGCTTTGAGCTTCAGAGGTTATTGAATACTCAGCCCACTCGGTTGTTAATTCAAACTCTGTTTGCCCCCAACTGGTAGTGTTATCAGTCGCTTTAAACTGTATCCAAAAGGGACGCGGTTCTTCAGCCATGACCCAAACGCTGGCGGTATAATTTTTGCCGACCTCACACGTTATGGGGCTATAGTCCACCATGAAGTACCAGTTGGTATCTCCCTTCGGATCTACCCTGAGGCTTCTTGTGCCGTCAATGAACTCGGATTCATCGAATTCGACTGTGCTGTTTAGACCGTCTTCCCAACCCCAGGTCCACCAATGTTCATAAGCCTGGTCGTCCAGGATAACCTCATCCTCTTCGAAACTTGGGTTTAGTATTAAGTTATCGACTTGTGCGTAAGTTATAAGTGGGGCAACAAACAATATCAAAACAATGAATGTCAAATAGAATCGTTTTTTATACATAATAATCCTCCTTCATAAAAAGTTAAGATACCTGTGCCTTGGTCACATACCAAAGCGATAAACAGTGATTGTCGCTTCTATAGTATTTTTTCAATATTCGCATAGAAGTCTGTTGGACTTGAGCCACCTCCTTTCTTTCAATGCAAACACTTCTGCAAAATACACAAATCTATGTTAAATAATGACTTACAATCATTATTTTCTTGCAATCTCCTCCGCTTCGGCTATTATGTAAGTGATAAACA
>Ga0307378_10000475_pt1 | contig 71441 bp, 49 predicted proteins | sample UN1MG_FD_202238 | JGI IMG/M metagenome (GOLD analysis project Ga0307378, IMG submission 202238) | Soil microbial communities from Risofladan, Vaasa, Finland - UN-1 | ecosystem: Environmental > Terrestrial > Soil > Coastal area > Acid sulfate soil | place: Finland: Risofladan, Vaasa | collected... | reverse complement strand
AGCCGTCGCCGGCGGCATCAACTCCGAATCGGTCGTCCAGGCCATCGAGGCCGGCGCGCGCATCGTCATCGTCGGGGGAGCCATCACGAAATCGGCCGACGCGCGCGCCGCTACCGCCGCACTCAAGACGGCCATGCACACCGGCACCGGGGTCCACACCGACCTGTATCACCGGGCGGCCGGGCAAGGCGTCCGCGAGACCCTCGAGAGGGTCTCCACGGCCAACCTGTCGGACGGCAATCACCGGCTGCCAGGCATCGTGGGGCTGCGCCCGGTGTGGCCCGGGGCGCGGATGGTGGGCCCTGCCCTCACCGTTCGCACGGCGCCCGGCGACTGGGCGAAGCCCGTGGAGGCGATTGACAAGGCCGAGCCGGGCCAGGTGATCGTGGTGGACGCCGGCGGCCGGCCTCCAGCCGTCTGGGGCGAGCTTGCCACCGAAAGCTGCGCCAAGAGGCAGATCGCAGGCGTCGCCGTGGACGGCGCGGTGCGCGACACGCAGAACATCGTCGAGCTCCGTTTCCCCTGCTTCGCGCGCTGCATCGCAGCGGCAGCAGGCGAGCCCAAGGGCTACGGAGAGATTGGCCCCACGATCCGCATCGAGGGGATCGAGATCAACACAGGGGACTGGATCGTCGCCGACGACGATGGCATGATGGTGGTCCCCCGACCCCAGGCCGCCGAGATGGCGAACCGCGCGATGGATTGCCTGGAGCGCGAGAACCGCATTCGTGGAGAGATCCGCTCGCAGCACACCACCCTCGCCCAGGTGCTAGAGCTCCTGCGGTGGGAGAAGAAGTGAGGAGATCCGCCCATGAGCCAGATCGTGTGCCAGTGCGGCAAGAAGCTGGCCACCATACACGTCACCGAGATCATCAACGGCGAGAAGAAGGAGATCCACCTCTGCGAGGACTGCGCGAAGAAGAAGAAACTCGTCTTTCCCACCAGCAGCTCCGTCATTGACCTCAGCGAGGTCCTCAGCGGCATCGTCCAGGCCGCGGGCGAGGCCGAGAACGACGAGCTCAAGAAGGCCGTGTGCCCCAACTGCGGCATGACCTTCGCGGACTTCCGCTCGGCCGGCCGGTTCGGCTGCCCCAACGACTACGAGGTGTTTCGCAGGGGCGTTGACCCGCTGCTCGAGCGCATCCACGGCACGGCCGAGCACCGTGGCAAGCAGGCCAGCGCCCCGGCGTCGGCGAGGGCCGACGACCGCCTCACCCAGCTCCGCTCGGAGCTGCGCAAGGCCGTGTCCGACGAAGCGTACGAGCGCGCCGCCCGCATCCGCGACCAGATCTATGCCCTCAAGAAGGGACGAGGCAATGCAGCTGAGTGATCTGGTCCACCAGTCCGGCGAATGGCTGCGCGGCTTGGGAACCGACAGCGATATCGTCATCAGCACGCGGATCCGCCTCGCCCGGAACGTCGCCGGCTACCCGTTCGTCTCTCGCCTGAAGCCCGAACAGCAAGCCGGTCTCAGCCAGCGCCTGTGCGAGAGCATCGTGGACGATACGGTTGTGCCCGACTGCCACTACTTCGACCTCAAGGCGGCCAGCGAGATCGAGCGCCGCCTCCTGGTCGAGCGCCACCTCATCTCCAAGGAGCACGAGGACGCCGCGGGCGACCGCGGCGTCGCGATCCGCGTCAACGAGGCCGTCAGCATCATGGTCAACGAGGAGGACCACCTCCGCATCCAGGTGCTCCACTGCGGCTTCGAGCTGGCCGAGACCTGGCGCCTCACCAACGAGGTGGACACGGCGCTGGGCGACCGCGTGCCCTACGCCTACAGCGAGCGCCTCGGGTATCTCACGGCCTGCCCCACCAACGTGGGCACCGGCATGCGGGCGTCGGTGATGCTCCACCTCCCCGCCCTCGAGCTCACCAAGCAGATCGAGAAGGTCTTCCACGCCGTGGCCAAGATCAACCTCATCGTCCGCGGCCTCTACGGCGAGGGCACCCAGGCCTCCGGCAACCTCTACCAGATCTCCAACCAGATCAGCCTCGGCAAGACCGAGGAGGAGATTCTCGCCGAAATCCAGGGCATCATCCCCGAGATCGTCGAGAACGAGCGCCGGGCGCGCCAGTTCCTCCTCGACCGCAACCGCCAGCAAATCGAGGACCGCGTGTGGCGGGCCTACGGCATGCTCCGCCACGCGCGCATCATCTCGTCCGGGGAGACCATTGCACTGCTGTCCCACCTGCGCCTCGGCGTGCACCTGGCCCTCCTGAGCAACCTGGACATCTCGGCCGTCAACCAGCTCTTCGTCCGAACCCTCCCGGCGCACCTCCAGGTCCTGGAGGGCCGCGAACTCGGCCCCCAGGTCCGCGACGTGGCCCGGGCCACCTACATCCGCGAGTGCCTGGCGCAGGCCGGGCACACAGGAGACCAGTAGATGTTCGACCGATTCACCGAGCGGGCGCGCAAGGTCATGAGCTTCGCGCGCCTGGAAGCCCAGCGATTCCACCACGACTACGTGGGCACCGAGCATATCCTGCTGGCCCTCGTCAAGGAGGGCACAGGCGTCGCGTCCGTGGTCCTCAAGAAGATGGGCGTCGAGCTGAAGGAGATCCGCCAGGAAATCGAGAAGGTGGTCGAGCGCGGGCCCGAGCCCGTCCCCGCCAACCAACAGCTCCCCTACACCCCGCGGGCCAAGCGGGTGCTGGAGCTGGCCCTCGAGGAGGCCCGAAGCCTCGGCCACCACTACATCGGCACCGAGCACCTGCTGCTCGGCCTCCTGCGCGAGCAGGAAGGCATCGCCGCCCAGGTGCTCGTCAACCTCGGCCTCAAGCTCGAGGAGGTCCGCGACGAGATCCACAATTTCCTCGGCTCCGACCTCCAGGGCACAGCCGACGGCCCGCGCCAGAATAGCGCCAAACGGTCCAAGAGCGACACCCCGGCCCTCGACTCGTTCGGCCGCGACCTCACCGAGTTGGCCCGCGAAGGCAAGCTCGACCCCGTGATCGGCCGCGGCCGCGAGATCCAGCGCCTCACCCAGGTGCTCTCGCGCCGCACGAAGAACAACCCCGTCCTCCTCGGCGAGGCCGGCGTGGGCAAGACGGCCATCGTCGAGGGCTTCGCCGCCTCGCTCGTCTCCGGCAACGTGCCCGAGACCCTCCGCGACCGCCGCATCGTCATCCTCGACCTCGCCCTCATGGTCGCCGGCACCAAGTACCGCGGCCAGTTCGAGGAACGCATCAAGGCGGTCATGAACGAGGTGCGCAAGGCCAAGAACGTCATCCTCTTCATTGACGAGCTGCACACCCTCGTGGGCGCCGGCGGCGCCGAGGGCGCCATCGACGCGTCCAACGTACTCAAGCCGGCCCTCTCGCGCGGCGAGATGCAGTGCATCGGCGCGACCACGCTCGACGAGTACCGCAAGTACGTGGAGAAGGACGGCGCGCTCGAGCGCCGCTTCCAGACGATCATGGTGGACCCGCCGACGAAGGACGAGACGCTCGAGATCCTCAAGGGCCTGCGCGACCGCTACGAGGCCCACCATCGCGTGCACTACACCGACGCGGCCCTCGCCCTCGCCGTCGAGCTGTCGAGCCGCTACATCACTGGCCGCTACCTGCCCGACAAGGCGATCGACGTGATGGACGAGGCCGGGGCGCGCGTGCGCATGGCCGCGACCACAAAGCCGCCCGACCTCAAGGAGCTCGAGGCCAACATCGAACGCCTCAACCAGGAGAAGGACACGGCTGTGGCGCAGCAGGACTTCGAGCGCGCCGCGGCCCTGCGCGACAAGGCGCAGAAGCTCCGCGCCAAGTGCCAGGCCACCCTGCGCGAGTGGCGCGACCAGGCCAAGGAGGCCGAGGGCATCGTCAACGAGGAGACCATGGCCGAAGTCGTCTCTTCCATGACGGGCGTGCCCCTTACCCGACTCGAGAGCGAGGAAACCCAGCGCCTGCTCCGCATGGAGCAGGAGCTCCACAAGCGCGTCATCAGCCAGGACGAAGCCATCCGCGCCATCGCCAGGGCGGTCCGTCGCTCGCGGTCCGGCCTCAAGGATCCGCGCCGACCCATTGGCTCCTTCATCTTCCTCGGCCCCACGGGCGTCGGCAAGACGCTGCTCGCCCGCGCCCTCGCCGAATTCATGTTCGGCGAGGAGGACGCCCTGATCCAAATCGACATGTCCGAGTACATGGAGAAGCACAACGTCTCGCGCCTCATCGGCGCCCCGCCAGGCTACGTCGGCTACGAGGAGGGAGGCCAGCTCACCGAGAGAATCCGCAGGAGGCCCTACGCGGTCGTGCTCCTCGACGAGATCGAGAAGGCGCACCCCGACGTCTTCAACATGCTCCTCCAGATCATGGAGGAGGGACGCCTGACCGACAGCTTCGGGCGCCACGTGGATTTCAAGAACATCATCCTCATCATGACCTCCAATATCGGGGCGGAGGTGATCAAGAACCGGGGCGCCCTGGGCTTCGTCAAGCCCAGCAGCGAGGAGACGTATCGGGACATGAAGCGCCGCCTCATGGCCGTCGTCGAACGGCATTTCCGGCCCGAGTTCCTCAACCGCCTCGACGACACGATCGTCCTCCGCCACCTCACCCGCGACGATCTCCAGCACATCGTGGACATCGAGTTCGCCCGCGTGGCGAAGCGTCTGAGCGACCGCGGCATCCTGGTGGAACTCTCGCCCGAGGCGAAGCAGTTCCTCATCGAGAAGGGCTACAGCCCCGAGTTCGGCGCTCGCCCCCTCAGGCGGGCGCTCGAGAACCACATCGAGGACCCCCTCGCCGAGGAGCTGCTCCGAGCGCACCTCACCGAGGGCGCCCGCATCGCCATCCGCGTCCGCGACCATCACCTCTTCTTCGACGCACAGGACCCCAACCCCACGAAGGAAGCGGAGCCGGCGACCGCTGCCTCGTCCTGAGCCCCTTCGCCGCCGTGAGGACCCGCGCTGTGGACGCGACGACCAAGGCACTGTGTGGCTTGCTCCAGCGCGGCGAGCCAGAGCTGCGGGCCGCCGTCGCCAGAGTCCTGGCCGAGTTGAGGCCCGCCGAGGGCCCGGTGCTGGCCGCGCTGGGGGCCGTCGTCGCAAGCGACTCCGGCCCGGCCGGGCTCTACGCACTCCGGGCGCTTGCCGCCAGCCCCGCGCCGGAGGCCGTGGAGCATATTCTTCCCGCGCTCGCAGGGCCGCTGGCGCTCCAGCAGGAGGCCGTCGAGGCGGTAGTGCGGTTCGGCCGGAACGCCGTGCCTTCCCTGAAGAAGGCGGTCCTGGACGCCCCCTTGCCCATTCGCAGCGGTGCTGCCGGCGCGCTTGCCCGCATCGGCGGCAAGGCGGCCCACGAGGCCCTTCTCCGAGCACTCGGCGAGGGCGACCTCGAGCTCTCCAAGCATGTGTGCCTGGAATTCGACCACGCCATCCAGCCGATGGGCATGGAGGAGCGCGCCGCGCTCGCAGAGCTCGTTCGGGGCTATCTCGCGCAGAAGCGCACGCTGGAGATCGAGACGGCTGCCGCTTCCGGCCTGATCCTCCTCGGCTTCCTGCAATGCCCCAAGAGCAAGGCGACTCTTCTCGGCTTCGCTCGGCCGCGGCGCGCGCCCGAGCTGCGCCGCCGCGCGCTCCTGGCTCTCCGGGGCATCGGCCCCCAACTCACCGCGGGCGAGCTGAAGACCCTGGCCGGCTATCTCAGGGAGGAGGATCTCGCCAACGTCGCGCTGCCGGCCATCGAGCTCCTGCGCCCATTGGCCCTGCCGCCCGCGGCAGCAGACCTGTTGCTGCCCCTCACGAACAGCTCGCACCAGGCGGTCCGCGACTTCGCTGTCTACAAGATGGGCGGCCTGGTCACCCCGGCAGCCGCCAAGGCCCTGGTCGAGCAGCTCGACGCCCCACAGCCGGCTCTCCGCGAGCTCGCCGTCTCCTCGCTCCAGCGCAATCCCGCCGCCGCTGCGCTGCTCCTGAAGCGCCTTCGCACCGAGGCCAACCCGGGCCGCGTGTGGACGCTTGTGCGCATCCTCGAGCATCACGCGGCAGCCATTCCCACCGCGACCGCGAAGACGCTCATCCGCACCCTCGTCGAGCACCTGGAGAACGGTGACAAGCGGGTCGAGCCGCTCAGCTATCTTGCCCACCGGGCAGCCCCGAAGCTGCTCGATGCGGCGCTGCTGAAGCGCGCGACCGCGCTCAAGGACAAAGGGCGATTCGCGGAGGCCGACCGAATGCTGACCACCCTCCTGCGAGGAGGCGCGGCGTGCCCCGAGGCCACGTATCAGGGCGCCGTCGTCGCCCTCAAGCTCTCGCCCAAGGGGATCAGCAGACACGAACGCCACGCCGACCCCTGCCTCGAGCGGTTTGCTGTCCTGCTCGAGCTGCCCGAGGCGGACCTGGCCGATCGCCTGGCCTCAGAGAAGTGCCTGAAGCCCGAGGAGCTGTTCTACGTCGGCTTCCACTTCGCCGAGCAGTTGGCTGAGCGCAGGGAGTTCGGAGGGGCGCTACTGCGCCGGGTCGTCGCCCTTGGCCCCCGCACGACCCTGGCGGCGAATGCCCGAAACAAGCTCCGGCTCGAGGCATTCCCTCCCGTCGAGGAGGCGCAGCCGCCGAAAGGCCGCTCCGGCAAGAAGACGCCGCGCGTCAGTAGCCGCAAATGAGGAGGGCCACCCAGCTATCGGGGCGCTCGCGGTAGATCTTCAGGTCCGCGACGATCCCCGGGCGAGTCTTCGCCAGGCGCTGGTTGATCAGAGTCAGCAGGTCCTCCCTGCTCCCCGCTTCCACGGACATGGCTTTGAAGGTGGGACGCCCGCCATCCGACCGCTGCACCTCGGCAATGATGCGGTTCAGCGTGTCGAGGCGCTCGGTGTACTTGTAGCGGTAGACCTCGAACTTGTTGGAGAACGACGACGGGCTGAAGATCTCCTCCAGCGCCTCTTCCTCCTCGCGCAGATCGTCCACAAGGCGATTGCGCAGCTCTTCCTGTACCCGCAGCAGGCAGTTGAGGAGTTCCTGCTTATCCACGTGCTGGCATTCCCGATTGCGTGGCGGTGAACGCTCACTCCATCCTCTGCCCATTCTACCGGAACGCCGTCGCAAGTCAAGGCGGAGCCTTGCTTTCCAGGCGACCCCCCGCTACAATGGCCCGGGCAACCGCGCGCGGCCCCATACATGGGTGTCCTGATGGATGACCGCTCCGACTCGACAGGCCAGCTCCCCGAAGCAACGTGCCCGTTCTGCTGCGAGCCGATCCACCCGGCCGCCCGCAAGTGCCCGCACTGCCAGGAGTACCTCGACCCCGCGCTCGCGGCCCAGGTCCGGCTCGCCCCACGCACGTCGCCGCTCGCCATCGTGTCGTTCGTGCTCGCGCTGGTCAGTCCCTTGTTCATGTGCCTCCCAGGCCCTGCGGCGATGGTCATCGGCATCGCCGCACTGCGCGACCGCACGGCGACGGCTGGCCGGCGGCTGGCCGTCACGGGCATCATCCTCGGCTCACTGTACACCCTCCTGCTCCTTCTCGTCGCAGCGGTCTTCGTGCTGGCCCTCTCGAAGCTCATGCTGGCGGCCCCCGCCAGCGGCTCGGCGGCTGAGCCGCTTTTCTGAGCCCCCAGGAGTGCACCAGTGCCCGATGTCATCTGTCTCGGCGAACTCCTGATCGACTTCGTCTCGACGCGGAAGGGGCAGGGGCTTGCGGACAGCCCGGGCTTTGCGAAGAAGCCGGGCGGCGCCCCCGCCAACGTGGCCGTCGGCCTGGCGAAGCTGGGCATCCCCAGCGCCTTTGTGGGGAAGGTCGGCAACGACGCCTTCGGCAGGTTCCTGCGCGACACGCTGGCCGCCGAGGGCGTGGACGTGTCGCACCTTGCCGCGACCGATGCGGCCCGCACCACCCTGGCGTTCGTCGCCCTCACCAGGGATGGCGCCCCGGACTTCACCTTCTACCGCAACCCCGGCGCCGACATGCTGTTGTGCGAAGCCGACATCGTGCCAGCCTACCATCGCAAGGCGCGGGCGCTGCACTTCGGCTCCATCAGCCTGGCCGACCCCGGCCCCAAGGCTGCCACGCTCAAGGCCATCCGCATCGCCCGCGAGAGCGGCCAGCTCATCTCCTACGACCCCAACTACCGGCCGGCCCTCTGGCGCTCGGCGGCCGCCGCGCGACGCGAGATGCTCGCAGGCTTCCGCCACGCGGACGTAGCGAAGGTGAGCGACCAGGAATGGGAGTTCATCACGCGCACGAGCGACCTCGACCGAGGCTCCCGAGCCCTCCTGAAGCGCGGGGTGAAACTCGTCGTCGTCTCGCGCGGGGCGGCGGGCTGCTACTTCCACACCCGCGCGGCCACCGGCTACCTCCCCGCCTACAAGGTGAAGGTCGCCGAAACCACCGGAGCCGGCGACGGCTTCGTAGCCGCCCTCCTCAGCGGCCTCCTCGCCGAGGTGAAGGGCCCGGCCGACATCGCGCGGATCCCCGCCGAGCGCCTGGCGGAGATCTGCGACTTCGCCAACGCCGTCGGCGCCCTCACCTGCACCAAGGTCGGCGCCATTCCCGCCCTCCCCACGCGCTCGCAGGCCCTGCGCTTCTGGAGAGCCCGCCGCCGGCTCGCCTGAGCCCTCACGCCTCTTCTCTGCCCGGCTCCACCCACGTCACGTCGTCGAAGCCGACCTCGACGACGGCGTGGCCAAAGACGACCTCGAGCCGCTCCTTCGTGCGGTTGATGGACTTCACGCGGCAGCGGGCGCCGAGCGAGATGACGTGGGCAACGTCGTCCTTGTGCAGGCTGCGGGCGAATTCGAGGCGCTTCTCGGCCAGGGGCGTGCGCTGGAACTCGGCCTCCAGCACCGCGGCGACCTCGCGCGCCTTGTCGGCGAAGGGCGCCGGGGCGTTGTGAAGCTGGCGCAGGGCCTCCAGCACGCGGGAGCGCACCCGCCGGACCTGCTCGTCAATCTCCTGCTCGGCCTCGTGGCGGCTGGTGCGGGCCTTGGCCGTCGCGGCCTTCAGCTCGGCGTCCACCCGCGCGCGCAGGGCCTCCGCCTCCTTGCGGAGCTGATGGGCCTGCTCGCGGTCGTCCTCGATCGCCTTCCGCGATTGCTCGAGCTCGGCGATCAGCTCGGTGTCCCGGCCCCGTGTGCGAAGCAGTGCTTCCCTGGCCCGCCCGATGACCTCTGCGGGCAGCCCCAGGCGTTCGGCGATCGCCACAGCGTTCGAGTTGCCGGGCTGCCCAAGGAGCAGGCGATAGGTGGGCTGAAGCGTCTCCTGGTCGAATTCGCAGGCCGCGTTGAGCGCGCGGCCGTGGCGGTAGGCGTATGCCTTGAGGTCGCCGATGTGCGTCGTCACGACCACGCTGGCCCGCCGCTGGCCCAGGAAATCGAGCACCGCGGTGCCCAAGGCCGCCCCCTCGGCCGGGTCCGTGCCGGCGCCCAACTCGTCCAGGAGCACCAGGGTGCGGCGACGGGTCTTCGCCAGGATGCGGACCAGGTTGTTCACGTGGCTGGAGAAGGTGCTGAGGCTCTGCTCGATGCTCTGCTCGTCGCCGATGTCAGCCAGGATATCCTCATAGACGGGCAGCCGGGCGCCCCGGTCGGCCGGGACGTGCAGGCCGCTCTGCGCCATCAGGCTCAGCAACCCGATGGTCTTGAGCGCGACGGTCTTCCCGCCCGTGTTCGGCCCCGTGACGACCAGGAGATCGAAGTCCTCGCCCAGCCGATAGTCAATGGGCGTCACGGCCTGGTGGCACAGGCTTCCAGCCTGTGCGCCCACAGGCAAGATGCCTGTGCCACCGCCCCCCTCGCCCCCGCGCTCGAGGACCCGCACGAGGACCGGGTGGCGTGCTCGGCGGATGTTGAGATGCCCCTGGTCGTTGATCTCGGGGGCCGTCATCCCGTAGTCCACGCTGAACCGCGCCTTGGCATACGTGCAGTCAATGCGGGCCAGTGCCTCAAGTGTCCTCAGAATCGGCTCGCGCTCCTCGCCGATGGCCAGGGTGAGCTCCCAGAGGATCCGCTCGACCTCCCGGCGCTCCTCGAACCGCAGGTCGTCCGCCTCGTTGGCCAGGAGCACCAGCTCGCGCGGCTCGATGAACACGGTCGCCCCGGTCTGCGAGCGGTCGAGGATGATGCCGTCGAGTTCGCGCTTGAGTTCGGCCTTCACGGCGAGGACGAAGCGCCCGTGACGCAGGCACACGCCCTCGGACTGGAGCAGCGGCCTCAACGACGCCGAGGCGGCGAGGGCATACGCCTTGTCCCGCAGCCGGGCCATGGCGGCGCCGAGGCGGCTGCGGACCACCGCGAGCTTCGGGCTGGCATCGTCGCGCACCAGCCCGTCCTTGCCGATGGCGGCGTCAATCTGCACGCACAGGGGCTCGAGGTCCTCCAGGCCCTCGCCGAGCGAGGCGAGCAGCGGAAAGGCGTCCGCCTCCTCCTCGAAGAGCGCCTTCATGTGCTTCCCCGCCAGAAGCGTGCCGCGGATGTCGAGGAGCGTGCTCGGCTCGATCGCCCTCTCGCCCTCCTGCGTGCCGCGGATGGCTGGGCGCACGTCGGTCATGCCCGCCACCGGGAGGCGCCCGCGTCGCTGGAGGAGCTCCCGCAGCTCGGACGTCTCCCCGATGGCTCGGCGCACCGCGGCGGCGTCGGTCAGCGGCTGGAGGTCCTGCACGGCGGCCTTGCCCAGCGAGCAGGCGGCGTAGCCGGCCAGCATGGCCTTCACCTTGGCGTATTCCAGGACTTCGAGCGAGTGCGGGTCCATGGGCGGGGCAGTCAGGGCGATTCCCCCAGCTCCTTCTTGACCACGGCGATGCGCTCCTTGGCCATTCGAGCGAAGGTAGTGTCGGGGAACTTCGCCAGCACCTTCTCGTACTCGGCGAGCGCCTTCTGGGGCATCCTGTTCCGCCGGAAGCTGTCGCCCATGCTGAGGATGCCCTGGGCCTCGGAGCGGGCCTGCGCGTCGCGGATCGCGCGGGCAGCCTCGGGATTGCCGTCAATCTGCTGCCGCAGCTTCCTGGCCTCCGCGGCCTCCTCGGTGTCCGCGTAGCGCTTGAGGATAGTCTCGAGGCACTCCACGGCGGCCACAAACCGCTTCTGCTGCACGTCCTCCTGGGCCTTGGCAAGCAGGCTGGCGGCCATGTAGTGGTTGAGCCGTTTCCTGATCTCCGGGTCCCTGCGGATCTCGGCCAGGCGCGCGGCCGCCTTGCCTGCGGCCTCCGTGCCCTGGAAGCCGCGCGCACAGTCGCGGTAGGCGCGGACGGCTGAGCCGAGCTTCTCGCTGTCCTCGAACGCTACGGCCGCCTGATGGGCCTCCGCCGCCTTCGCCTCGACCTCGTCGAGCAGTTGGTTCGCCGCGTCGGCATCGTCGCCTGGGACGCCGCAGGCCACCGCGGTCTTGAGGGCGTCCACCGCGGCAGCGAAGTCCTTCTCGGCGAATGCCTGCTTCCCGCGCTCGAAGGCCCGTTGCGCGTCGCGGCGGTCCTTCTCGGGAATCAGGGCGAGGGCCTTCTCGATCGCCTTGCGGAGCAGCCCGATATACCCCTGCGGCGGCGCGTAGCCGACGATGCGATGCACCTCCTTGCACTTCGCGTCCAGGAAGATCGCCTGGGGGATCTGGATCTGTTCCCCCTGCTTGAAGCAGGCCTGCACGACCGGCGGCACCGCCTGCTTGCCCTCGCGCACCGCCGCGATGTCGAGCAGGAAGGGCGCGAAGTGGCGGCGGATGAGCTTCGCGATCTGCGCGTCGGCCAGCGTCTCCTCGCGGAACGCCTTGCAGATCTCCCTGCCATTCTTGTCCGTCACGGGCGCCACAACGACCACCATGACGAGCTGACGGCTCTTCTCCGCCGCCTCGACCGCGGCGTCGAACTTCTCGTGGTACGCGATCTCCCCTGCCCCGGCCGGCGCCGCCAGCAGAGCGCAAAGCATGGCCACGAATTGGCACGAACTGCCACGAATATGCAACAACGCACGGACCTCCAACCGGCCACGCGGGCATTGTAGTCCGCCGTAACCGGGGAGTCAACCTGGCCTTCGCACACCCCTTGACGGGGCAGGTCATGCGCGGTAGCATTGGGGCACGGCCGGGATCGGTCGCGTCGCCACGAGCGGAGCGGCTGACCTGTGGGCAGCGGGCAACGACTCCGGAAGACCGGCAGTGTTCCCGGCCGTGAGCCAGTAAGCGCCTGGGAGAGGCGCAGGAGGTGCCCATGTTCCAGCGCGGCCTCGGCGTTCTGACCATCGCGGCGGCGCTCGCGACGCCTGCCGCCCCAGCCGGGCCGGCGCCCGCGAAGCCGCCGGCCCACAGCGACGGACGCAAGATTCCGGACTTCGCCTACGCGGGGAGGATTGATTTCAGAGGATTCAGGCACGCCCCGCTGTTCCCCTTCGTGACAGACTACGATAACGACGGGAAGGCCGACCTGACCTACTTCTCGCAGGACGGCGAGCTGTACCTCTATCTGAACAAGGGCACAAAGGCCGAACCGACCTTCGACTACGCGGGCTATCTCGAGGACTCCAAGGGTCCCAGGTACCACGGCTACAGGATCATCGCCTACAACACCGGCGAGCCGTACGGCAGGAGCGTCCATCAGTTCGTTGACTGGAACAACGACGGCAAGAAGGACCTGGTGTTCGGGACGACCGAGGACGTGAAGGACTGGGGCTGGGTGTATGTGTGGCTGAATTCCGGCACCGACGAACGGCCCTTCTTCGAGGACGCCGCGAAGGGCACGAGCATCATGAGGAAGTACGGCCTGCCCGACAACGTCGGCGCCGGCACCCCCCTCCTGGGCGACAGCGTCGGCCTCATCGAGACGACCGATGGGAAGTTCATCAACGTCGAGCCCTGCACCTCGGGCGAGCTGGGGATATCGCCGTGGGTCGCCGACTGGGACCGCGACGGGAAGAAGGACCTCCTCGTCGGCGCCTCCGGCCACAAGCCGGGACACGTGCGCTTCTACAGGAACATCGGGACCGACGCCGCACCACGATTCTCGCCCAACTGCCTCACGCTGACCGCTGCGAAGAGGGAGTTGCTCGGCGCCCACCCGGTCGTCGCCGACCTGGACAGGGACGGGAAGCCGGAACTGCTCCTGATGACCCAGGAGGGGGTCACGGTGTTCCGGAAGCGGGCGGGGGACGATGCCGACCTGGAGGCAGGCCAGCCAGCCCTCTCCAGCGGCCAGCCCATTCCCTATCAGCGCGAACGCGGAAGCATGACCTGGCTCGGCGAGGGCTTCCCCAGGACGGTGGCGGCAGACTGGAACGACGACGGCCGCATGGATCTCATCCGGGGAACAGGGTCAGACACGCAGGTGGAGGTCTACCTCGCTCTGGATGGGAGCGGGCGGAGCTACGGCGAGAAGCTCCGCGTCTCCGCGAAGGACTTCCCTCCCAGGAACACCCTGCTCTTCGACGTCGTGGACTACGACGCCGATGGCAGGAAGGACCTCGTGATCGGGGCGAAGTACGGGTTGCAGCACGGCGTCTTCCTCAAGTGGTTCCCCAACGTGGGGACGAACGCTGCCCCGCGCTTCGACATCGCCCGGGGCCTGAACGACTTCGGGATCGTCGGCACCCTTCGCAGGAGCAACTCCATCGCCCCGTACTTCGTGGACTACGACAACGACGGCGATCAGGACCTGATCGTGACCACCGGCGGGTCCACCGGCGGAATCTGCTACTTCCCCAACACCGCGCCGCCTTCGGGAGAGCCCTGCTTCGCGAAGAACCCCAAGGCGCGGGACTGGAGAGGCGGCCTCCTGGCCCTGGACACCAACTGGGGCATGTACCGCTTCCCCGTCCTCGTGGATTGGGACTTCGACGGCAAGAAGGACATGATCTGCTCCTGGTACCAATGGAACAAGGATAACAGCAGCATCCTGTTCCTGAAGAACACGGGCACGGACGACGACCCCGCCTTCTCCCTGCCCCCTGAGGAAATCACCCCCTGGCTCGGCACCAAGAAGCCGACCTATCCGCAGGTCGTTGACCTCAACTCGGACGGCAAGATTGACCTGGTCACAGGGGATTGGCTCGGCAAGCTGCGCTACTACGAGAACATCGGCGAAAGGGGCAAGACCCCGCGGCTCGCCGACGCCATCGTTCTCAAGGCCGACGGCGGCGAGATCGAGCGCTCCAAGATGACCTGGGGCGACGGCCTCATGACCGCGCCGCTCTTCAAGATCCTCGACTGGAACGAGGACGGCATCCTGGACATTCTCCAGGCCGATGAATGGGGGAACCTGCACCTCTACCTGGGCCAGAACAACCCCATGCAGACCTGCGCGGACCTGGGAGCCCGAGAGCGCCCCATCGGATGGGTCTCCAGGGGCAATCTCGTCGTCCCTGCCAGGGACACGCCCCGATGCTCCTATTCCGACTGCTACAAGCCCGAACACCGCGCCGACCCGGCCGCCAAGACGGGCAACTGACGAATGCCGCGTTTCGGCCGCCGGGATTCCGCGCCGCTGGGGGTCCCACTGGCTCGCCTCGTCGTGTCGGGCGTGCCGCACCAGATCACTCAGCGGGGCAGCCGCCGTCGCCGAGCGGCTCACGCGGGAGCGCAGCCTTGCGGAGCAGGTTCACTAATGCGAACGAGCGTTCGCCAAGAAAGGAAACAAGCAAGACCTGACCCCGGATGGCTGGGAGTCGATCTCCATGTTAGGGCAGCAGGACAGCGCTACATTCCAGGCAGTCTAATAGGTCTTCCGTTTCCTAATAGACCATGCCTCAGATCGCCAGATCCACGGGGGGAGAGAGTGGCGATCTGTAGACGTGGCTATCGCTAAGTGCCTGATGGGTAGATACTTAGGCGGTGGCAACAGATCGCCAGGGGTGGGGGAGGTGGCGATCTGTGGCGGGGCGGCTGGAGGGGCGAGTGGCAAGGGCGGGAATCGCCAAACGAGCGCGCCGGAAATGGAGAACGCCGTTGCAGCTACTTCTTCTCCCCTCCCCCAATGCACCAGAGCTGCTTGAGGCCGCGGATGTAGATGCGGCCGCGGGAGAGGGCGAAGGAGGCGAAGCACTTGTCGCCCAGCGTGTTCTTCGCGACCAGCTCGAACTTCGGCCCCGCCCTGACGACCCAGGTGATCCCATCATCGTCGGGGAAGTACATCAGGCCATCGGCAAGGACGGGCGAGGCGCTCTGGTGGCGGCCGAGCTTCTCCGTCCAGAGGATCTTGCCCGTCTTCGCCTCGATGCAGCTCGCGTGGCTGCCGCCCCCCACCACGCCGTCGGAGACCACGAAGAACCACTCCTTGTGGGCCAGCGGCGACGGCACGTAGGAGACGGCCTTGGGGTTCTTCGCCTCGTGCCAGAGGACGTGGGTCTTGGTGACGTTGCCCTCGCCGTCGGGGCGCATGCCCATGAGGTGCAGCGTGGGGAAGCCGCCGGTGACGAAGAGGATGCCCTGCGTCGTCACCAGGCTGGCGGCCATCTGCTCCGTCGGGCCGTCCACGATCCAGATTTGCTTGCCCGTGTCGGGGTCGTAGGAGGCAACGCACTGCGAGCCGGAGAGCACGAGTTGCTTCTTCCCCGCAACGTCGAAGATGACGGGCGGCACGTAGGAGCGGACGCCCACCGGGCGGGGGGCGAGCCAGCGCTCGGCGCCCGTGGCCTTGTCGAGGGCGAGGATGTAGGCGGGGCCTTTCGGGCGGCTGTCCTGGTCGCCGTTGAGGATGATCGTGTCCTTGTAGAGCAGCGGTGAGCTGCAGAAGCCGTGCTGAGCGTAGAACTTGCCGGGGCGCTGCTCCCAGACCTTGTTGCCCTCGAAGTCGTAGCAGGCCACGAACATCTTGCCGCGGTCCTGGAACGCCACGAAGACGTGCCTGCCGTCGGTGGCGGGGGTGGAGCTGGCGTAGCTGTTGAGGTTGTTGATCTTTTCGAGCGGCGCGACGAGAACGTCGCGGCTCCAGAGCACCTTGCCGTCGCGGGCGTCGAGGCACAGGAGGATTCGCCGCAGTTCCTTCGGCTCGGCGGTCGTCACGAACACGCGGTCGCCCCACACGATGGGCGACGAGTGGCCCTTGCCGGGGATCGGCGTCTTCCAGGCGACGTGCTCGCTCTCGCTCCAGCGGAGCGGGAGGCCGGTCTCCTGCGACGAGCCGTCGCGTCGCGGCCCGCGCCATTCGGGCCATTCCTCGCCCACCACGCCGGTGGCGGCCCACGCGACGATCGCTGCCAAGCCAGCCGCCAGCCGAACCATTTCGTCTCCTTGCGTGCGTGCCCCGTGTGCCGCGTACCCGAGGCCCCCCGGGGCGCATCAGCGAAGGCGAGCAAGGGGGTAACTGTCGAGGAGATACTCGACGCGCACCAGCTCGTGCTTGCGCCACGCACGAGCCACCAGGTCGAGCGTGCCGCGAGCCGCCGCGATCAGGTCGCCACCGGCCTTGCTCTGCGCGATGAAGCCCTTTGCGGACTCGATGCGCTGTGCGAGCCGGACGCGCGCCGTGGCGGGAATTCCGCAGGCTGCATACTGGATGAGCGCGCCCGAGGTGAGGATGCGATACGACCGCATCTCGTAGGGCGCCAGCCGCAGGCGAAGCAGCGACCCCGTGAAGGCCTGGGTGGCCCCGGGCCCACCCGGGAGCGGCCCCTCCTCGTCGGCCAGGCGGTGCTCGCTAATGAACTCCTTCGGCAGCGCGGCGGGCAGCGGCTCCTTCTCCACGTGGGGCAGGTCCACGTCCACCGCACCCACGAAGTCGCGCAGCTTCACGCCCTTGCCGGGGAACCCGATGAAGGCGTCCAAGGGGAACCTCGCCCGGTTCACCAGGTAGAACAGGTGGCCCTCGACCGCGTGCAGTTCGCGGACGCACACGGGGTCGGACATCCCGAACACGGCAGCGAACGACTCTTGCGGGAGGGCGCAGAAGGCGCGCGCGAATGCCCTGACGCTCTCCTCGTGGCCCAGCGTAACCAGCGAGGTGCCCCCCATCGTGACGTCGAATGCGTCGAGCTCTGCAACGGCGTGCGCGCACGCCTCGAGAAAGCGTTGGCCCGCCGGGGTCGGGTGCGACGCCCGGAACGGTTGCTCCGGCCACCACAAGCCTCGCATCGGTTGCGTGGCGCCCACGGTAGACTCGAACCGGCGATACGAGCAGGCCAAACCGACGCGGGAGCAGCCGAGGAGCTGTGCGCTGCCCTCGCTCAGGAACGCCAGGTCGCGCGCCACGCCGCGGTGGGGGTTCGGCCCTCCTCCGCCGTAGCGGTACGCGAGGTAGGTGTCGTCGGTCGGATACGTCACTCGGCGCAGGACGAGATTCACGGGGCGGTCCTTGAGGAGCGCGGTGTCGAGTCCGGCCTCGCGGTACAGCGCATCGAGCGAGGGAGGACGGTTGGCCCAGGCAGTCAGGTTGACCAGGGGATGCCCGCTCACGGCGTCGGGCAGCCCCAGGGTCAGGTAGAGCTTCAGAGTCGGCCGCTTGGTTTGCACGCGGCTGGCCAGGTCGGCGTAGAGCTGGCGGAGCCGACGGCACCGGAAGTTGATCCACTGGTCCGGCTTGTTGGCGAGCAGCCACCGGGCGCGCTCCGAGAAGCGGGTGGGGCCGCTCTTGCCCTCCGGGATCTCCACCCCCGACTCCCGCACGAACTCGTCCACCGTCTGGTCGTCGTACCCGCACTCGATCGAGCCAAACCAGGTGGACTGCCCTGGACCCATGCGGACGGAAACCCCCGCGAGCGCGGGGGACTTGCCGTATCGCTCGACAATCTCGGTGACCCGGTCCAGGAGTGCAGAGCGGACGTCGGGGTGCAGGGGGTTATACCGCGGCAAGCTGTCCATCTCGGTGCGCGTCAGCGTGTCGTTCCACATGACCATCCGGGCCGTCTTCTCTCCGGCGGCAACGGTCTCGAATGTGTGGCCGCCGTACTTCGTAGAAAGGGAAACCATCTCGTCGAAGACGATCTCTGGCAGAAACTGGATGCCCCGGCGCTCGCACAGGTACAGCACGTACTCGATCCAGTCGGCGCAATGCAGGTCCGCTCCGGCCCCCGGGCGGAACTCCTCGCCCTCCACAGGGTACAGCGTCCCCCAATGCCACACGACAGGATAGCACAGGAGGTTTTGGCCCGTGTACTGCAAGTAGTCGGCCAGCCGCCGAAAGCTCTCGTAGACGTCCCGCGGCCTGGTCTCCGTGGCGCCGAACTGAAGCGGGACGGTGGGCGCGTCCCAGTGTACGCCGAGGGTCCTCCCTCGTTCTCGAGGGCGCTCGACGGCAAACGGCGGGGGGCTGCCGGCGGCTTCTCGCACCACGATCGTGGCGCACGCGGCCGGCCGCCCGCCCAGGAGGGTGCGGAACACGATCGCGTTGTCGCGCTCGCGGGGCCAGAAGTAGATGGGCAGCTCGACCATGCGTGGCTCCGCAACATCCGACTCCTCGACCAGGTAGCCGGTCGCCACATCCTGGGAGGCCGGGTAGCGCCGGGAGGTGATGATGATCTCCGCACTGCGGGCGCGGTCGGCCGGGTAGCTCACCACGACCACGTGGGGCACGTCGGCCCGCGCGACGCGGAAGCGGTAGGCAAACCGATTGTCGGGGAGGGGACCCGCCTCCCGGTAGGCGCCCAAGTCGCTCTGGACCACACGAGTGTCCCCGGACTGGCAGAACGCGGTCTGGCTCTTCTCTCTCGCACACTCGATGGTTTCGACGTGTACCGTCTTTGCAGCGGGTGGGCTCCCGGGTGAGTCCTGCTGGCCCGATTCCGCGGCCACGACCAGGAAGTATGTTCGGGGGCACGTCGCGCGGCCCTCGCAGCTCGTGGTGACCTCATAGAGTCCGGGCAGGGCAACGTCGTCGGCTGTGAGGGGCAGGCGCAGCCGCTCCCAGGCATGGGAGTCCACCTCGACCGGAGCGTCCACCCTGCGCAGTTCCTTGCCCTCGGGACTCAGCACCCGCGCAGTCAGCCTGACCTTCACCTCCTGGGCAAGGGTGTTGTAGAAACTGACCGCCAGTTCGGCCGCCTTGCCTTGCTCGAAGAGCGTGCGGTCGAGCTGCATCACGAAGGGCAGAAGGAACTGGCTCGCCTGTCGCTGCACTTCCTCGCGCGTGAGGGGTGCGTCGTAGACCCGCAGGTCGTCCAGGAGCGCGCCGCCCGGGATTCTGCCCTTGAGGGAGCCCACGACAAGGCGCTTGGGCTGCTCGCTACCCCATGCCGCCCGTCTGGCGCTGGCGCGTCCCACTTCGGCCCCGTTCACGTACAGGGTCACCTGGTCGCCCCGTCGCCAGCAGGCCGCGAGGTGATACCAGTCGCGCTGGTCCCAGCGGTCGAGGGGCTCATCGAGCCGCAACGGCCAGAGGGTGAACGCGCAGCGGGTGCCCCGGGCGCCATCGAGCCATAAGGCGAACGAGCCCGGGGCCTCCCGCCGGGGGTCGGTGGCGGAGAGATCGTCGCCGAGCAGGACGCCGCGCGCGGGTCTCCTCTCGGGCAGGGCCCGTGCCCAGACCGTGAACGCGCCCTGCTCCTTGGACACGTTTTTCTCGAACTGATACGCCAGGTCGAGGCCCGTGTCGGCGACCAGGGCCTCGTCGAGAAGGCCGGGCGCGAACTCCATCCCGTCGGCCACAATGGGCCGGGCGTCCCCGGCAGCCGACTGCGCCTCGGCCACGTTGTCGAAGGGCGCGTGGAAACTCAGCCGGGCCGGCTTGCCCGGAGCTCCGGGCGGCTCCGGGCGCGCGGGCGCGGCGCGCGCGGGCGCGTGCTTCGCGTTCAAGTTGTGAATGAATGCAAGCTCGACTTCGGTAGCGGTGAGTGCCCGGTCGTAGAGGCGGAACTCGTCGAAGAGGCCGCCCGCCCGTTGGCCGCCGTAGCGGTCGGCCCCAATGTAGAGCACTTCCGACGGGGGCAGGTGCCAGGTCAGCGGCAGCTCCCCGGCGTGCTCTCCGTCGAGGAAGAGCCGGATGGCCGACGCGCCGTCCCACGTGGCGACGATGTGGTGCCAGGTTTCCGGCCGCCAGCGGTGGATCGTGGCGGCCACCACGACCGCTTGCTGCGCCTGAAAGCCGACGGCGACGGCCCCGCCTTCGACCACAATCCAGAAGTGGCCGACGGCTCCCGCCGGCTTCTCATCGGTGATCAGGGTTCGAGCCACGCGCTGCTGGGTCGGGTCGCCCGGGTCCCACAGGGGCATGAACCAGAACTCCAGGCTGCCCCGCGCCTTGTCGAGCAGGCCCTCGCAGGGCACCAGCAAGCCGCACGGCAGCCGGTCCGAGCCGAACTCGGCGCCTTGGGCCTTCACGCCCGGCCGATAGGCCACGTGGAGGGAGGAGGTCTTGACGCGGCTATCGGCTGCGAAGGCGACGTCGGCGGTGCCATCAAGAGGAATGTGCAGCAGCACTTGCAGGGGCTGCCGTTGGGGCGCCGTGGCGGCGACCCCACTCCCCGCCCATGCAGCCAGCAGCAGCGTCCACACCTGTGCGTTCCGCATCCAACGCGCTCCAGGAGGCCGTGAGGTCGTCCTATGGCAACTATAGCACAACAGCGGTCATCTCTCAAACCGCCCGCCCGCCAGGGACGCTCGCGGGGGTGCGTGTCACGCGGCCGGAGGCGGCCCCGGGGAAAGCCACAGCCTCCTGGCGGAGTGGAAGAGCACCACGGGAAGCCCCGGGGCCATCCGTGAAGCCATCTCGCGGGCACGCCGCTCGGTCTCGTGCCGCGGGTAGCGCGATGAGACGTGGAAGAGCACGAGGAGCTTCACCCCCGCGGCAACGGCCACGCGAAGGGCCTCCTCCACCGTGGTGTGCCCCGGGGCATCCCGGTCCTCCGCCGACAGGAAGGTCGCCTCGTGCATCAACACCTCGGCCTCCCGGACCACATCGGGGTCCACCGGCATCGTGTCGCCCGTGTACGCCAGGAGAATCTTCTCGTAGACCTCGCTCAGCTCCTCGCGGGGCACCGTGCGTGCGAGCTGGGCGATCTCGTGCTCCGCGAGGCCGGCGTAGCGGGCGCGCAACCGCTTGCGCTCCTCCATCACCCGGTACCCGAGCGCGAGCGAGCGGCTGCCGTGCCGGACGCGGAAGGGCACCAGGTAGCCGCGGTCGCGTCCTGCGCCCAGCGGCACCCGCTGTTCGGGCTCCAGCGGATGCCAGGAGAGGTCGTAGCCCACGCGATACGTGAGGCCCTCGACGTACTGTCGCTGGACGCCAATCAGCTCGTCGCCAGTCGGGTAGTAGACCTCGAGGGGCTTCTCCTTGTCGCCGCGCGCCGAGCGCCGCGACTGGAGGAGCCCTGGCAGGCCGCCGATGTGGTCGTAGTGCCCGTGGCTCAGGAAGACCTTCTCGATGGCGAAGACGACGTTCCCCAGCGCCGCGCTCACGCCCTCGCCGGCGTCGAGCAGTATCCGCGCGGGGCGGTAGAAGAACCAGGTGGCGTACATGGCCTTCGAGTAGCCTCTGAGGGTGGCGGCGATCTCCTCGTGCAGGCTCATGGCTGCTCGTCCCCTGGAGACGGACTGGGAGGGGGCTCGCCCCCACCTTCGGCCAGCTCGAAGCCGCGCCGCACAACGCGGCGCGTCAAGGGCTCGGTCACGCAGAGCGACCACTGGCCCCGTCGTTCGTTCACCGCGAGCGGCTCGGACACGTTCAGCACCCCCTGGGTGGTCAGGCGATTGCCGCCCAGCTCCGGGCGCTCCTCGCCCGCGGGGTCGGTCACCCGCACTCGCACCAGGTGGCTTCCCCGGGCCGGCTGGCCCGACTCGTTGGCGACCATGACCGTGTAGTCCAAGGTCCCCCCGCGGCAGGCCGGCCCCGCTGGCCCATCCACGCGCAAGGTGAACGGCCGCTCGGGGTAGAGCACCCACAGGCCCCCGTCCCGGGCGTCCAGGTGAACCGTGAGCGCAGGGCCATTGCCCTTGTCAAGGGCCACGGCCTCGCCACTGGCCAGGTCGAAGGCGCAGTTGGCCGGGACGGCCTCGGCGTCCAGCTCGATGCGCGCCGACCGCGCCTGGTCGCCGTGGTTCACGGCCACCACGAGCCAGGTGTCGGGGCACGTGCGGACGCCGACCTCGACGTCTCGGGCGCAAGACCGGGCAATGGGCTGCACCCCCTGCTCCGCGATGGTCGCCTCGACGGCCCGGCACAGTTCGCGAGCGGCAACGAGGTCGCCGCGGTCCGCCGCGTGCTGGTGCGCGCGCACGATGTCGGGCGAGAACAGCATGGTTCGCCCGCTGCCGAAGCGTCGGCGCCGGCCCGTGACGGCCTCGAACAGCGGCGTCTCCGCCGCGCCGAAGAAGTCCGGCGGCCAGGCGAGGGCCAGGCCATCCTCGTCCACCAGCTCTGCGCGGTCGGCCAGCAAGAGGCCGCCCCGCTGCACGAACTGGGCGAGCGCGGCAGCCACTCGCTTCGGCAGCAACTCGGTCCCCAGGATGGCCACCGCGGCATACGGGGCAAGCCCCTCGTCAGTGGCCAGGCGCTCGTGAAGGAGGTCCACCTCGCCTACGGCGCCCCGCAGCAGCTCGAACGCCTCCGGCACGAACCCGCTGCCGCTGACCACGGCCTGGGTGAACGGGAACAGCAGGGCCACCCGCGCCGCAGGCCGGCTCGAGCCCCCCAGCAGAGGCCCCGCCGGGGCGAGTCGAGCGAACAGCCCGCCCAGGGCCTGGCCCAGCGGCGGCTGGCGGCGGGAGAACAGGAACCGCGGGTTCTCGGCCACCCGCAGCCAGGCGGCCCCCCAGGCGAGGGCCGTGTAGGCCGCTTCGGCCGCCGAACACGCCTCGCCCAGGAGGTCCAGTTGCGCGCCGAGCGGTTTGCCGAGGGCGAGCAGGATGCTGCGGTGGCCCGCGAGCGAGAGGCGGAACCGGCCGAGGTCGCGTTCTGCCGCCACCTCGGCGCCGTCGCACGCGCGCGCCCACACCAGGGGGTCGCACAGCGGCGCGTCGGGGCCTTCGCGCAGGAAGCTCGACGCGTCGAAGGTCAACGACAGGTTCACGCCCTTCGCCACCTCGTCGCGCGCCTTCTGGAGCGCCGCGAAGACGTGCCACCAGTAGGAGGTCACGAACGAGGCCAACGCCCTGCGGTGCGGGATGTCGAGCGCCGCCGGCTCTTCCCAGGGCATCTCGGCGCCCAGGTTCCGCTTGTAGGCCGCCTGGCAGGCCGCGCAACGGCAGAGCTGATCCCTGCTGACCGCCGCCCGCGCGGGGACCTCGTGGAACCGCAGCGACGGCACCGCGGCCGCGGCAGCCAGGATGGGATGGACCTCGTTCTCCAGCGCCTGCCGGAACTCGGGCGTCAGCGGGCAAGGCACGAGCGGCGCGGCAACGCCCAGCCCCGGCAGAAGCCCGCGCCGGTGATGCGCCAGGGACAGGCCGGCTCGCGCCGCCGTCTCCTGCGCGTGCAATACCATCGCCTCCCGGTGGGGCCGCTCGCCGAAGCGCCCAGCGGCCGGGCCAGGAACCGACACGGTGTTCACGCCCGAGGCCGCAAGCTGTGCGACCGCGCGGTCGGTCGTCGCACGGTCGAGGTGATGCCCACCTTCGGCCATCAGAGCGAAGCTGCTCCGGTCCGTCGCCGGGGCGAGGATGAAGAGGTCCCCGGTCACGAGGTCGCCAAGCTCCTCGCCGATCCGCAGCTCCATCCGCAACCGGTAGCGGCCGGGCCGCAGCCGGGGCACGGGCAGGACCAGCTCGACCTCCACGTACGCCTTCTCGCGGCGATGCAGCACGCGGCGCCGGGGGGCCAGCACGGGCAGGTCCTCGTCGTCCACGACCGCCACGTCCACTGCCGCCTCCGCGGGCGGATGCTTGAGGCTGCTGGACACACCCAGGCGGAGCCGCGCCGTCTCGCCGGGGAAGAACGCCCGGCGCCCGTACTCGAACTCCGCAGCCAGCCGCGTCGGGTTCACGACTTCCACCGCCACGTCGCGGCGGGCCAGCTCGCGCCCCGAGGTGTCCGAGGCAATCACGGCCACGTAGTGGAGCCCTCTGGCCATCGGGTCGTCCGGGGCGCGGAACGAGAACACGGTGTCGTGGCTCTTCCTCGGCTGGAGGGTGGCCGAGCTGTGCTGCACGACGTTGCCGGCGGCATTGGTCAGCCGCGTGGCGACCTGCACGCCGAGCGCCTCCGCGCTCGCCAGCTTGATGCGGCCGAACTCTTCGTTCCCGGTCACGACCTGGCGGTTCGGCAGCGAGAAGCTCTCGAACCACACGGCCTCCTGCTCCTTGCGCACCCAGCCCAGGGCGTTGCGGAAGAAATCGTCGAACACGTCGCCCGTGAAGAACCAGCCGTACTCCGCCTCGTCGCACTCGGGATACGACGCCACGACCACGACTCGCCCGTAGCCGTGCTCGCCGGCCACGACGAGTGGCAGGTCCCCCGCCCTCATCACCACCTGGGCATCGGGCTTCGGCTCGACGGGGTGCACCTTGCTCACGTAGCCCAACGGCGTGGGCAGGCCCCGAGCGATGGGGTGAGCCGAGGGGGTGGGCATGACGTTCGCCTCGACGTCCAGGCCCCGCAGGACCCGCACGGGCAGGACGCGCTCGAGGAGGAGGTATGTGCCCTCCGCGTTCCCAAAGCTGTGGCTGCCGCCGAAGAGGACCAGCCCTCCCCCACGCTCGACGAACGCGGCCAGCGCCAGGTGCTCGGCCGGCGAAAGGGCCACGGGGTCCAGCCCGGCCAGGATCACGAGCTCGTAGCGGTTCAGGTTGGCGAAGCCGGCGTCGCGCGGGTCGAAGTCCAGGGCCTCCAGCGGCACGCGGAAGCCGCGGAAGAGCGCCCTGTGGAGCTGTTCCACCGGCCGCTGGGCATTGGCGAGGGCGGCCTCGATGCCGTAGTTCCCGTTGTCCGATGGCCGGATGAAGAAGACGCGCATGGTCGCTCCGGCGTCGCGTGCTGGCTGGCCTCAGGGGGCGGCCGTGGCGCGGAATCCCTCGATGGCGTCCCTCACGGCGTGGAGGAAGCGCGAGGCCGTCGTGGCGTTCAGCACGCGGTGGTCGAACGCCACGGCGAGGTGGGCCACGGGGGCCACGGCCACGCCCTCCGCGCGCAGCACGGGCCGCCGCCGAGCCGAGCCGACGCCCAGGATGGCGCTCTGCCGCTCGTTGAGGATCGGCACGAAGGCATCAATGTCGAGCGCGCCCTGGTCGGCAATGGTGAACGTGGCGCCCCCCAGCTCCGCGAGCTCCAGGTGGCGCTCCCGCACGTGCTCCGCCAGGGCCGCGGCCTCGGCGGAGACTTCCGCCAGCGACTTGCGGTCGGCCTCGTGAATCACGGGCACGACCACCGTGCTCTCCTGCTCCACGTCGAAGGCCAGCCCGATGTTCACGGGCTCGTACAGCAGCACGGCGTCGTCGCTGAAACACGCATTGAGCAGCCTGTGTTGCGGAAGGAGACGAGCCACCTGGTGGATGACCACGTCGCGTGCCAATACCGGCCGGCCGAGCCGGGCGACAAGGTGCGGCAGCGCCCTCTCGACGGCGGAGAAATCGGCCTCCAGGGTCACGACCGACGGCACGACCTGTCGGGCAATGCGCGTCAGGTGGGCGGCCACCGCGCGCTTGAGGGGGCTGAGGGCCAGGCGTTCGAGCACCCGCGCTCCCTGGGCCTTCGCGGCGGCGCGCCGCACGTCGTCCTCGGTGATTCGCCCATCCGCCCGCGAGGGCACGAGCGCGGCCAGGTCCACGCTCAACTCCTTTGCGAGCCGGCGGGCGCCGAACGACGCCTTGACGGCCGACGGCTCGGCGGGTCCCGCGGCGGCCCGAAGCGTCTCGGTGTCGGGCAGCGGCTCGTCCGCGTCGGCGATGAGGGCGATGGCCTGGCCGACCGGCACCACGCTGTTCTCCTTGGCGAGGATTCGGCGCAGCACGCCGCTGCCCTCGGCCTTCACCTCGGCGGTCGCCTTGTCCGTGATCGCCTCGAAGAGCGGCTCCCCCGCCGTCACGGCCTCCCCCTCGTGCTTGAGCCACTGGCCGACCGTGGCTTCCTGGACGTTCGCGGCCAGCCTCGGCATGATCACCCGGGTCACCATTCGGTTTCCTTCCACCTAGATCAGGCTCTCGACGGCGACGACAATCTTGTCCACCGACGGCAGGATGGCCTCCTCGAGCGTCGGGCTGCACGGGATCGGGCAGTCGGCGCAGGCCACGCGCCGCAACGGGGAGTCCAGCCCTCGAAACCCGCGCTCGGCGATGACGGCGGCCACCTCGGCGCCGACGCCGCCCCGGCGCGTGTCCTCCTCGATGATGACCGCCCGCGCCGTCCTGGCGACGGAGGCGAGGATGGCCTCCTCGTCGAGCGGCGCCAGGGTGCGGAGGTCGAGCACCTCGCAGCGGATGCCGTGCTCCTCGAGCCGCGCGGCTGCCTCCAGGGCCAGCACGGTCATCCGCGAGTAGGCGATGAGCGTCACGTCCTCGCCCTGCCTCGCCACGGCGGCCCGGCCTATCGGGCACACCTCGTCGGGGTCCGGCACGTCGCCCTTCGCGCCGTAGAGCAGCTTGCTCTCGACGAAGAGCACGGGATTGTCGTCGCGGATGGCCGCCTTGAGCAGCCCGTGGGCGTCGCGCGGGGTGGACGGCGCGACCACCTTGATCCCAGGCACGTGCACGAACCAGGCCTCGAGGCTCTGCGAGTGGCTGGCGCCGTAGCCGCGCCCGGCCCCCGCGGGCGTGCGAATCACCAGCGGCACCCGCGCCTGCCCGCCGTAGATGTAGTGCAGCTTCGCCGCGTGGTTCACGATCTGGTCCATCGCCAGCGCGATGAAGTCCATGAACATGATCTCCACCACGGGCCGCAGGCCCACGAGCGCCGCGCCCACCGCTACGCCGACGAAGCCGTTCTCCGAGATCGGCGTGTTGAGCACCCGCTCGGGGCCGAAGCGTTGGATGAGGCCCCGCGTGACACGGAACGCTCCGCCGTAGAGACCAATGTCCTCGCCGAGCAGGACGACCCGCTCGTCGCGCTCCATCTCCTCGGCGAGTGCGCGTCGGATCGCTTCGGCATACGACATCTGCGGCATTCCATCGTCCTCGTCGTCGTCCTCGTCGTCGAGCCCTCGCGGGGCACAGAGGCCCCGCCCACAACGGCCCTCGAAGGCTCCGCGTGCAGGTATGCACGCCCTACGCGAAGACGCCTTCCGCGGCCAGGCCCGGGTCGAGCGGCGGGCTCGCCTCCGCAAAGTCCACCGCCGCATCCACCTCCGCGCTCACCTCCGCGTCGAGGCGCTTCAGCGCCTCGGGTGTCAACTCGCCCGCGCCCAGCAGCCGCCGCTCGGATCGCAGGATCGGGTCGAGCGCGAGCCAGCACTCCTCCTCCTCGCGCGTGCGGTATTCGCGCGCGTCGCTCTTCGAGTGCCCGTGGTGGCGATAGGTCGTGCACTCGAGGAGGCACGGGCCGCCGCCCGACCGCGCGCGGTCGGCCGCGCGGGCCACCGCCTCGCGAACCTCCAGCACGTCGTTCCCGTCAATCGTCGCGCCGGGCATTCCGTAGGCGGTCGCCCGCACCGCGAGGCGCTCGACCGCCGCGGCGTCGCGGATGGCGGTGGACATCGCGTAGAGGTTGTTCTCGCACACGTAGACCACGGGCAGGCGCCAGATCGCGGCCATGTTGAGGGATTCGTGGAACGTGCCCTGGTTGGTCGCCCCGTCGCCGAAGAACGACAGCACGACCTGTCCCGTGCGGCGCAGCTTCGCGGCGAGAGCGGCGCCTGTGGCGATGGGGATGCCACCGCCCGTGATGCCGTTGGTGCCCAGGAAGCCGTGCTCGAGGCTGGCCACGTGCTGAGTGCCGCCCTTGCCCTGGCAGTAGCCGTCGCGGCGGCCCAACAGCTCGGCCATGAGGCGATTCGGGACAAGTCCCTTCGCCAGGGCCAGGCCGTGGCCTCGGTGGCTCCCGCTCGCCAGGTCGCTGGGACGGATCGCGGCGCACGCGCCCACCGGAATGGCCTCCTGCCCGATGCACAAATGGGTCGTCCCGTGGATCCGCGCCTCGACGAACAGGCGGTCCACCCGCTCCTCGAACGCGCGGATGAGCTTCATGAGTCGCAGGTATCCAAGCTCTTCGCACGCCATGCGCACCCTCTCATGCTTCCACTGGCTCCGCAGCGCCGATTATACGCATTTGGCAGGGGCGTTCAAGGAAGACGGGGAGACGCTCAGAAGTGGTCCCTGTTCTTGCCCCACCACTGGCGCCAGCGGGCGATCGCGGCGCGGCGTTCGGCGGGGGCCGCGTTGGGGTCGAAGGGCAGGTCGGCCTTGGCCAGCCGGCGCAGGCACTCGGCCGCAAGCGCGCGAACCGTTGGTGAGGCGTCGCTCAGCGCCCGGATCAGCTCGGGGATGGCAACGAAGGCATCCACCTCGCCGACCAGCTTGTCCGCTGCGGCGCGCCGCGCCGCCTCGTCGTCGCTGCCGAACTGCCGGATGTGGTCGCGTGCCTCCCGCTCGAACGCGGTGGGGAACAGCCCGAGATGAAACACGTCGTCGCACACGGCCACGCCGAGGGCCACGGTGTAGAGCACGGCCGCGACGAGGAGGAGCCTCGTGCGATGGCGCCGCAGGAAGCCAGGGCGCACCCTTCTGGCCGGCGCCGGGGCAGGCGCCTCCGCGCTCGATTGCGATGGCACGGCTTCGTCACTCATGGCCACAATCAGCGGTCCTCACTGCGTCGCGGCCTGAAAGCTCTCCGCGGCGGCTTTCTCCTTGTCGAGATACTGCCGCTGCCGCGACAGCAGGTTCCCGAAGTCCACCTCGTGCGCATCGAAGTCCGGGCCGTGCACGCACGCAAAGCGGGCCTTGCCCCCCACCAGCACGCGGCAGCCGCCGCACATGCCCGTGCCGTCCACCATGATCGGGTTCAGGCTCACCACGGTCTTGATGCCGTGGGGGCGGGTCGTCTCGGCCACCGCGCGCATCATCACGGTGGGGCCGACGGCAAAGACCTCGGCGAGTTGGATCCCTCGCGCCATCACCTCCTTCAGCCGGTCGGTCACGAAGCCCTTCGCCACGTAGGACCCGTCGTCGGTCGTCACGATCAGCTCGTCGCTCGCCGCCCGCATCTGGTCCTCCCAGAACAGCAGCGACTTGTTCCGTGCGCCGATGATCGAGACGACGTGGCTGCCCGCCTCCTTGAACGCCCTGGCGACGGGATGGACGGCTGCGATGCCCACGCCGCCGCCCACGCAGCACACGGTGCCGACCTTCCCGATGTGCGTCGGCACGCCCAGCGGGCCGGTCACATCGAGAATGGCCTGCCCCACGTCCATCGTGCCGAGGAGGCGAGTGGACTTCCCGATCTCCTGCACCACGATGGCCAGCTCGCCCTTCTCGCGGTCGAAGTCCGCGATGGTCAGGGGGATTCGCTCGCCCTCCTCGGTGGCGCGAATGATGATGAACTGCCCGGCCTGGGCCTTCCGCGCCACCGCCGGCGCCCGCAGCGCCATCATGAACACTTGCTCGGAGTAGCGTTCCTTCCGCACAATCTCGTTCACCGGCCCGTTCCTTTCACACAGAAGGCTGTCGCCGCCAACTCCGCAGATCGTACCTGCCGCGGCGGGACATGTCAAATCGAGGACGGGACGCGGTAGACGGCTTCGCGCTCGGCCGCGGGCAGAGCCAGGAAGGCGTCGAGCGCGCCCATCAGCTCGGCCTTGTCCTCCGGCAGCCGCCCGTGGAGCTTCACGTAGTCGTTGTGGTGCATGCACTCGACCTCCGCCGCCAGGCCGGCATCGAGGCCGGCCAGGATGTCGCGCGTCTCGACCACCGTGCCCTCGGGCGTCTGTGGCTCGAACTCCCCGGCCCGCATCGCCTGCCGTAGCGAGCAGCGGGGGTGAATCCACAGCCGGCGGAAGCGGATGAACTGCGGCCGCACGGCGTTCAACGCCTCCACCGTCCCCGCCACGTGCTCGCGCCAGCGGTCGCGTCCGCCCAAGCCGAGCAGGACGTAGAGCGACAGCTCGATCCCCGCGTCCACAATCGCGCGGCACGCGTCAATCATCCGCCGCTTCGAGATGCCCTTCTGGTGGAAGCGCAGGAGCGCGTCGTCGCCCGTCTCGAGGCCGACGTGCAGGCGATCCAGCCCCGCCTTCCGCAGCCGGCCCAGCTCGCGCCGCCGCCGCCACGCCGTCGCCGCCCGGCCGTAGGCGGTCAGCCGCTCCTTGCGAGGGAATCGGCGGGCCAGATGCTCCGCAATCGCCACGAAGTCGTCGGCGGGGATGGCGATGGGATCGGCGTCGCCAAGAAAGAAATGCCGCTCCTGCGACCCGTACAGCTCCACCGCGCGGTCAATGTCCGCCAGCACGTCAGCGACAGGTCGCATCTGGAACGGCACGCCCATCGCCCGATAGATGCCGCAGAAGCGGCACCGTCCCCACGCGCAGCCCTTCGTCACCCGGATCACGACGCTGGACGCCTCGTTAGGTGGGCGAATGTAGTTCTCGCCGGGATACAACTCGCTCATGCCCTGATCCTAGCGCAGGCGGAGCGCGGGTTCAACGACGCCCGGCCCTCGTCACGCCGCACGGTCACTTGACGAGACGCTGCTCTGACCCTACTCTGTGTGGGCGGGGCGTCTCTGCCCCGCGTGGATCCTCGCGGGCCAGGGCGGCCCGCCTACAGGCTTAATCCCCTTGGACGCTCTAACCTGCCGAAAGGGTGTGTGATGAATGCTCGCCGCCTATTCCTGGGTGCCGCGCTGCTTCTGCTGGCCCTTCAGCTTGCTTCGGCGGCCCCCGCGCCGGGCGCGACGAAGAATCTCCTGAATCTGAAAGGCGACATGGCGAAGCGCCTCACGCCGCAATTCGGCTCCGAGGGCCAGGTGAGCGCGGCCGTCAGCCAGGATGCAGCCACCCCGGGTCTCATCATCACCATCCAGCCCGGCAAGGCCGACTACCCCGGCGTCACCCTCAAGCCCGAGGGGGCCGGGGCGTGGGACCTCTCGGCCTTCGGACACGTCGAGGCCCGAGTCGTCAACACCGGCGCCAAGGCGGCCCTGTTCGCCGTGCGCGTGGACAACGCGGGCGACTGGCGCGACAACCCCTGGAACACCGAGCAGGCTTACCTCAAGCCCGGCGAGCACGCCACGGTCAAGGTCATCTTCGGGCATCAATACGGCCACAAGCCCGGCTACGCGCTGAAGCCGAAGGAGGTGGTGGGCATCCTGCTTTTCACCGGCAAGGTCGCCGCCGCGACGAGCTTCCGCGTTGAATCGCTCGTGGCGGGCGGCCCGGCCGGCGAGAAGCCGCCCGTGGACCCCGCCTCCATCCGAATCAAGCCCAAGAACGGGGCGCTCCTCGATCCCAAGGTCCAGATCGAGGCGAAGGGCGGCGTAAAGAGCGCGCTGGTTTCCACCGGCAACGGCGCGACGATGCTGCGGGTCGAGTTCCCCGCCGCGAAGGACGAGCAGGCCGTGGCCGTGAAGCCGCCAGTGGGGCGCTGGGACCTCACCGACGCCACCGAGGTCCGTGTGAAGCTGAAGAACGAAGGCACGACCCCGGTCACACCCAGCATCCAGGTGGCCAGCAACGGGGGCACGACCGACCGGGTCACGGGCGCTCCCGTGGCGGCCGGGGCGAATGCGGAGATCGTGGTTCCCTTCGCCCCCGCCGTGCCGTTCAAGGGCGTGGCCGTCACGAAGGCGGGCTACTTCGGCGCCCAGAACGGCACGGGGACCCGCTTCACCAGCGACGCGGCCAGCGCGATCACCATCGCGGCCAGTCACGAAGGCGAGGCGAAGCTCCTGGTCGAGGCCATCACCGCCGCCGCGCCGCCGGCGGAACCGCCCGAGTGGCTCGGCAAGCGCCCGCCGGCCGAGGGCGACTGGGTGATGACCCTCAACGAAAACTTCGACGGCCCCACGGTTGACCTGTCGAAGTGGAACATCTACGGCCCCAACTACTGGGACAAGGCGACCCACTGGAGCAAGGACAACCTGCTCCTCGGCGGCGGCATGGCCAAGCTGCACTTCGAGAAGAAGCGCGGCTTCCACAACGACGACCCCAACCCGAAAGAGCTGAAAAACCTCTCGGGGAAGAACGAGAGCGACTACGCCTGCGGCTTCCTCGAAACCTATGGCAAGTGGGTGCAGCGCTACGGCTACTTCGAGGCGCGGGTGAAGCTGCCGACCGTGCCCGGCTTGTGGCCGACCTTCTGGATGGTCCCCGACCGCGGCGAGGCCGCCGGGCCGCATTGGAAGCGGCAGGACACCGCGAACGGCGGGATGGAGTTCGACATCATGGAGCACCTCACCCGCTGGGGGCCTTATCGCTACAACATCGCCCTGCACTGGGACGGGTATCAGAAGGAGCACAAATCGGTCGGCTCGTCAACCGTCTACGTCCAGGCCGACAAGGAGGGCTTCATCACCTCCGGCCTCCTGTGGACGCCGGGTTCCGCCATCTTCTACTGCAACGGCAAGGAGGTCGGGCGGTGGGAGGACCCGCGGGTCAGCAGCGTCCCCTCCGCCTTCATCATCGAGATGACCACGGGCGGCTGGGACAACAACGCCGTGGACGACAAACAACTCCCGGCCGATTACCTGATTGACTACGTCCGCGTCTGGCAGCGCAAGGACCTCGCATCGGACGCCGACAGCCGACGGTAGGGCGTGCATACTTGCACGCGGAAGTGAACAGTGCCCACCACGGAGACACGGAGCACACGGAGACTTCCTCTCGTCGCAGAGCACCCGCTTCGATGGCCTCTTGTGCAGGAGCCCCGGACCGGCCTTCGGGGCCTCTTGACGCCGTTGCGTTGGCGGCCTATGATCAACTTGGTTCGCCGCAAGAGAGCGCGGCCAAGCCGCTACGTGGAGAACCGATTATGACCACGGTGACAGAGATCAAGGAGGCCGTACAGGCCTTGCCGGAGGATCAGTTTGAGGAGTTCTCCTCATGGTTCGACGAGCATGAGGAGGCGCATTGGGACCGGCAGATCGAGCGGGACCAGAAGTCGGGTCCCTTGCGCGACCTGATGGACAGGGCTCGCCCTGATTCCGTGGGCGGGGAAGATAATTGATATTTGAAGATGTGACACCCTGAGCCCTGACACCCTGAGCCCTGATGACACCCTGAGCCCTGATCTTTGCCCACATCTCGGGCTCCGCAGCCCGCCGAGGGCGGGCGTCAGATGGTAGCCCACGGCGTAAGCCGTGGGTAGCGGGATGTGACACGGGCCAGCCCCGTAGGGGCGGCAGAAACCTTGGCACCGGGCGTTCTGCCGCCCCTACGGGGCTTACCTGCGGGGTGCCTGGCGATCCCACGGCTTACGCCGTGGGCTACCATCTCGCGCCCCTGACGGGGCTGGGAGCGCGTCTGCCCAGAGATGTGGGCAAAGATCAGGGCCGGGGGAGCGGGTGGACGTGGTGGACACGGTGGACCGGCCGGTCCTGCGGGGGTTGGGGGTCGCGGCGACGATGCCGCCGCAATTCCTATCGCGGCCTTCGGGCCGGAACCAAGAAAACGTCGAACGCTGAACATCGAACATCGGCCATCGAACACCAGATATCGAGCAAGAGCCACGTTCCGCGTTCGACGTTGGACGTTCGACGTTGGACGTTCGAGGTTCGACGTCCGGCCCCATCCGGGCGGCGAGGGGGGGCAAGGGGGCGAGCCCCAAGAATGCCAAGTCCTGAGAGGGGGAGTTGGCATCCTTGGTGGCACTCTTGACGGAGCGACAGTGGACAGTAGGCGGTGGACAGTGGACGGTGTGGCGACGCCCCCTCCCATCTGTATCACCCTCGAGGGGAGGGAAGTGATACAGTTGGGCGGGGAAGGCCATCGAGCCCCCCGGATCGCCAAAGCGCCGATCTGTATCACCCCCTGGGGGGAGGGAAGTGATACAGTTCGGCGGGAAACGCCACGGAAGCCGCCGGATCGCCAAAGCGCCGATCTGTATCAACCTACGGCAGAGGCAGGGGTGATACAGATAGGCGGCGGGAGCGGCGCCCTCCCCTGCCTCCCGCCGACTCGAAGCGGCAAGGGGCGTCCATCATGTCCATCCTGTCCATCGTGTCCACGGTTGGGGCGCTTGACATGCCCCTCGGAAACCCCTAGACTCGGTCGCGTTGCTGTCGCGCAAGACCCCCTCAGTCCGTCAGGAGGCAACACATGGCCGTGCCTGGAACAATGGGCAAGATCGCGTTCGTGGACCTGGCGGAGGGGCAGGTGACGATTGAGACGCCGGCCGATGAGCTGTACAAGAAGTACCTCGGCGGCTACGGCCTGGGGGCCTACTATCTGTACACGCGGGTGAAGGCGGGCGTGGACCCGCTCGGGCCGCAGAATATGCTCGGGCTGCTCGCGGGGCCGCTGAGCGGCACGCCGGCGATCTGCGGCAACCGCTTCGCCGCCGTCGGCAAGTCGCCCAAGACGGGCGGGTTCGGCGACGCGAATTGCGGGGGCGACTTCGGTCCGAAGCTGAAGTTCGCCGGCCTCGACGGCATTTTCTTCACAGGCAAGGCGGAGAAGCCGGTCTACGTGGTGATTGACAAGGGGGCGGCCGAGATCAAGGACGCGGCCGACCTGTGGGGCGGCGACGTTGTGGCGACCGAGGACACGCTCCAGGCGCTCTACGGCAAGGAGGCGGCCATCGCGTCGATCGGCCCCGCGGGCGAGGCGGTGACGCTGCTGGCCTGCATCATGAACGACCGGGACAGGGCGGCCGGCCGCAGCGGCCTGGGCGCCGTGATGGGCTCGAAGCGGCTCAAGGCCGTCGTCGCCGTGCCCACGATGGCCATCCCGCTCGCCGACGAGGCGAAGCTGAAGGCCGACCGCACAGGATACATCCAGAAGATGCGGGAGACGGGCCTCTACGAGCTGTTCCACAAGTTCGGCACGTCGGGCCTCACCGCGGGAGCGGTGGCCGGCGGCGACTGCCCGATCAAGAACTGGGCCGGCAGCGGCGAGGACTTCCAGACCGCCGCCAAGATCAGCGACGAGGCGGTGCGCGACATCGTGACCAGGCCCTACGGCTGCTGGCACTGCCCCATCGCCTGCGGCGGCTTCGTGAAGACCACGGGACCCTATGCCGTCGAAGGCGGCAAGCCCGAGTACGAGACCCTCGGCTGCTTCGGCGCCATGCTCCTCGTGGACGACCTCGCTGCCATCTGCAAGGTCAACGACCTGTGCAACCGCATGGGGATGGACACGATTTCGACCGGCTGCACCCTGGCCTTCGCGTTCGAGTGCTACGAGAAGGGCATCCTCACGAAGGAGGACACCGGCGGCCTGGAGCTCACCTGGGGCAACGCCGCCGCGATGGTCGCCCTCACCGAGCAGATCGCGCGGCGCGAGGGCCTGGGCGCCCTCCTGGCCGACGCCTCGAAGGCCGCCGCCGGCACGATCGGCAAGGGCGCAAGCGACTGCGCGATGCAGATCCAGGGCGAGGAGGTGGCCATGCACGACCCGCGCCTCAGCCCCGGCCTCGCCTCGAGCTACAAGCTCGATGCCACGCCCGGCCGCCACACGCAGTTCAGCGCCTGGGCCGCCGAAGCCGGCTTCCCCGTGCCCGGCCTCGAACACCTCTACGGCGGCTGGACGCCCGACAAGAAGCACGACTACACGGGGAAAGCGAAGGCCCACCGCATCCAGAGCGCCCTCATGCACGTCATCAACGCCGACGGGTGCTGCATGTTCGGCTCCGTGTGCATCCCGGCGCAGGCCCAGGCCGACTTCCTCAACGACGCCATGGGCACGGCCTGGACGCCGGAGGATCTCGTGACGATTGGCGACCGCATCGCCAACCTGCGAATCGCCTTCAACCTCCGCGAGGGCCTGAAGAACGCAGAGATCAAGGTCCCAGGACGCCTCCTCGGCCGGCCGCCGCTGCAGACCGGCCCCACGAAGGGCGTCGTCGTGGACCTCGCGGTCCAGCAGAAGGAATACCTCGACGAAATGGGCTGGAGCCAGGACGGCGTGCCGTCGGCCGCCACCCTCGAGCGGCTCGGCCTCGACTTCGTCGTGCCCGACCTGCACAAGTGAGGGGTGTTCCGCGGCGGGCCGCCGTCAGGCCCAGTGCGCCCGACGAATCAGGCAAGCGAACAGCTCGGCGCCGGGGCCGAACCGGGCGACCGCGGCGAGCGCCCGCTCCGCGAATGCCTTGGCGCGCGCCTCCGCGCCCTTCAGGCCATAGAGCGACACCGCGGTCAGCTTCGCGGCATCCAGCCCCGCGTCCTTCCCCGCCTGCTCGACCCCGCCCACCACGTCGGCCGTGTCGTCGAGGAACTGGTACGAGAGGCCCAGGCCCATCCCGCAGTCGTAGAAGACCGCCGCGTCGTCCTCGCTGGCTCCGCACAGGATGGCCCCCGCCTTCGAGCTGGCCGCATACAGGGCTCCGGTCTTCAGCCGGTAGCACCGCAGGAGGGTTTCGGGGTCGCCCTCCCGCGCCGCCTGCGTGACATCCAGCTCCTGCCCCTCGAACATCTGGCAGGCGGCCTTGGCCAGTTCCAGCGCCGCCGCCACTCGGCGCTCGTGGGAGGCCAGCGGGTTGTCGAGGGCGATCCGATACCCCACGTTCACCAGGAACGCGGGTGCCATGTCCACGGCCCATCGAGGAAAGAGCAGATGGGCGCAGGGCTTGCCGCGCCGCACCGTCGCGTTGTCCATCGAAGGCAAGTCGTCCAGCAGCAGCGACGCCGCGTGGGCAAGCTCGGCGCCGCAGGCGCCCGGCAGGCACACGTCGAGAGCATCCTCGCGAAACGCCAGGCCGGCGGCTACGCAGGCCATGGCGCGCCACCGGTGGCCGCCCCCCGTGGCCACGTACTCGGCGACACGGCGGATCTCCGTTGGCCCGTAGGCCGTGAGAGAGCGCGTCAGCGCCTCCTCCACGCCGCGGCGGACGCTTTGCTTGAAGTCGTCGAACGCTGTGCCCACGCTGACCCCCATCCGCGCCCGGACGATCCGCAACCAGCCGCTCCGGCGACTCCTGAGATTATAGGGAATCCGCCCGCCCTTGCAAGTCGGCGTGTTCTCGGCCGCCGAACACCGCCGCGCGGGGAGCCACCACAGGACGCCCGCCGGTCGCAACATCAGGTGGGCAGAAGGTTTCCGGTTGACTTGTCGCCTCGAACACTGAATAATCCCGCCTGGTCTCTCGTCTACCATGACGGAACGGAGAAGGCCCTTACGCCCGTATGCCCGAGGAGAGCCAGAATGATTGCGAAAGCCCCTGCTGCCCTGACGCTGCTGCTCGCCGCCGGCCTGGCCGCGGCGGCCCCGACCCTGTCAACCGAATACCGCTACGCCTCGCAGCTCAACGAGTACTTCGTCCGCGGCGACGCGGCGGTCTCTGAGAGCACGACGCTCAAGCGCGGCCTCCGCCTCGCCGCCTGGGACGCCCAGAACCAGGAGGACGCCGCCCGCGTCGCCATCGCGACCGCGGTGTACTTCTTCCAGGTCCCCGCCGCCGCCAGGGCGGTCGCCATCGAGGTCGCCTTCCAGCCCGATCAGGCCGCCCGGAACAAGGACGTCGCGGGGTTCCTCTTCGTGCGCAACAAGGCCATCGAAGACCAGTTCGCCGAGCAGAACAAGGACAACGCGCGCCCGGCCGAGGAGCCCGGCTTCTTCGGCAACACGTATCTCCTGCCGGCGAAGGAGCCGCGCGTCACCGTGACGCTGCCCGCGGAGAACCACGTCCTCGACGGCATCCTCGAGGTCCACCTCTCCGCCGGCGCGGGCCAGGTGTTCGACCTCCAGTACGTCCAGGTCACCGCTCTGGGTGCCGAGGTCGCTCAGCGGGTGGAGGTCGTGGACGCCGAGCGCTACGTGGCCGATCCCTACGACTACACGTATTACTACTACTACGCCGGCCCCTCCTACTACCCCTACGACACCTACTACGCGAGCTTCCAGATCACCTCGTTCGACCCCATCTTCTGGCACCAGTGGAACCTGCGGCGGGCAGCCTACTACGTCCACCACCCCTGGTGCTACCGCCCGACCTACTACAGTCACTGGCCGCTGCTGGTCATCTACAAGCCCGTCTACATCTTCCGGCCCCTCATCGTCCGCTACCGCCACGACTGGTACCGCCGCTGCTTCGACGTCAACCCCGACCGCGTGCGGCACGAGGACCTCGACTACCTGGTCCGCCGCCGCACCGACCGCCTCACCCCCGACGCGTCGCGCACCCGCGACCTCCTCGCCCGGCAGACCGTCCTCAAGGGGCGCGAAGCCGAGCGCGAGTTGAAGGGACGACTCGGCGACCGCTTCTACGACCGCCCGCGCAACCTCCAACGCCCCGACCCGAACGTCGTCGAGGCACTCCAGGGCCTGCGGCAGGGCAACGAAATCAACCGCGCCACCAAAGCCTGGGCGGACCTCCACGCGGCCCGTGGGCGCCCGGCGGGTGACGACCGCGCCCGCACGCCTGGCGGCCAGCTGCGTCCGGTCACCGTCGAGAGGGAGCGCCCCACTCTCCCCGACCTGAAGCCTCCGCGGGTCCTTGCCCCCACCAATCCGCCAAGCCTGCCCAGAAATGTCATCACGGAAGACCGCCGCCCCCGCAAGCAGGAGGCCCCCGACGGCTTCCCCGGCAGCCTCCGCAAGCCCAGCGTCGCGACCCCCGCTACGCCGGCCCCCATCGTCCAGCCCGGGCGCGACAGCGAGTCTCGAAGCCGCAACCTCAAGAGTCGGTTCCAGGAACTCCTGGACGCCCGCAAGGCCGCGACTCAGACGCCCTCGGTACCTGATCCCTGGCGGCGCGTCGAGCCGCCGCAGCCTCTCCCCAAGCTGGAGAGCGGTGGCGAGAAGCCCAGAGTCCGCGAAGAGCGCACGCCCCAGCCTCTGCCCAAGGCCGAGCCGAGCCCGACCAAGCGGATCGAGCCCCGCAGCACCGGGCGCCCCCCGGAGGTGAAGCCCACCCCAGCGCCTGAGGACCCCCGCCGCCAGAAGCCTCGCAGCGACGCCGCGCCCACTCCTCGCCAGGGTGTCCCCACACGCCCCTTCGCGGCATCGGCCCCGGTCCAGGCGAGGCCTGCACCAATAACCGTCCCACAGGCCCCGCCGAGCCGCGCCAGCCGCCCAAGCGCGCCGGCGACCTCGGTGCGAACCATCGAACGGCCGTCCCCGGTCCGCGAGGTCCGGGCGCTGCCGACGCCGCCGCCGCCCAGGCCGCCCGAGACGCCCCGGAGCAACCGGGAGACGCCTCGCCCCGCCCCCCCGCCTCGCTCGGCGCCGACGGCGGTCGCGCCCTCTGCCCCGACACCCCCGCCTCCCCCCGATGACACCGAGTCCCCCCGAGGCGGCGACCGCCGCGAGGGCAGGAGACGACGGTGAGCCGGGGCCACCGAGCTTCGGTGCCACCGCTCGAATAGCGAAACAGCCCTCTCGCGCCGCGAAGGCGCGAGAGGGCTGTCCGTTCATCCACCGATTTCCTCGCTGGTCTACTTCGCCTCCGGCTTGGCGCCGGGCGTGGCGTTGAACTCCGCCGGGACGGGAATCGTCACCTGCCCAGTCGCCGCCCACTCGGCCCCGCGGCACAGCAGCGTCGCCGTGTCGGGCACCGCCGTGTTGCTCGCGTCGTGGCCCAGCACGCTCACGAACACGCGTGCCTTGCCATAGGCGACGGTCCACACCATCGGCTCGTGCATGCCCGTGCCCTTGCCCTCCTTCGAGCTGAAGGCGGTGGCGAGGATGGCCATGTTCTCGCACGGCCCACGCATGCCGTGGTACAACTCGTCCTTCACGTGCATCCACTTCCCGGGCACGCCCTTCATCACGGGGTGCTCCTTGTCGCGCACGACGAGCTCGAAGGCGTGCGCCGGCCCGTGGCCGCCGCCGGGGCCTTCGCCCTTGGCCATCTTCATGAGCTTGCCCTCATCGTCGAGGCACACGCGGCCGCCGAAGTTGGCCGGCCGCCAGCCCATGCCCATCATCTTGTTCCACTCGGCCCATTGGGGAAACGCGAAGACTGCGGCGTGGTAGAAGGCCAGCCCGCCGCCGCCCTCGACGAACTTCGCCATCCCGTCGTTGACCTCCTTCGGCCAGGCATCCCCGGCGTAGTTCATCACGACCACCTGGCACTTCGAGAAGTCGGGCTTGAACTTCCCCCAGTCCTCCTTCGGTGCGCCCTTCGGCGGCGTCGTCGCCACGTCCACCGTGAACCGGTCGGTCTTGAGCAGCATGTCCTTCAGCAGCGGCGTCGTCGCCTTCCAGTTGTGGTTGTGCTGTCCGTCAATGATCAGCACGTTGATCTTTTCGGCGGCCACGGCCTGCCCCGCCACTGCCAGGGCGGCCACCACGCACACCGCTACCGCAACCCAGCGACACCTGTTTCCCATGTGCCCATCTCCTTTCCCGAACGGTTGAGGGGCCTTGCTCACGTGGGCGCCAGCCTATCGAATCGCCTCACGAAATGCAAGCGCGGGATGCTCGCCCCGCGCAGGAACGGGCTTGCGCGGGACGGCCAGTCCGCCCCCTCCCAAGATGCCGGAATCACAGAATGCCAACTCCCCCTCTCAGGGGTTGGCACTCTGAGAACTCCCCGCCGGACGCCGCCGGATGGCCGATTTGCTCACAATGCCAGCCCCGCCGGAGCGAGCGGCTTGGCATTCTGAGAAGCCCTTCAGGCTCTTGCGCGGCCACCCCCAATGGGTTGCGGTGGGCGGTCGCGGCCGCCTGTCTCGGCCTGAGTTCGTGAAGCGTTTCACAAGCAGGCCAGGACATCACGGCAGCCGCAGGACCTCCAGCCCATCCAGCTTCGGCACGAAAAGCAGGCCGCCCCGTACGACGCCCGCCTGCCAGGCATACGACCGGCGGTAGCGGGCGAGCCGCTTCGGGGCCAGCGGCTCCGTGATGTCGTAGACCTCTTCGCACCCGTAGTCGCCCAGGATGAGGCGGGTGCCCTCGATGACCACGTCGCAGGCGAAGTACTGCCAGCCCTTGCGGTCGGTCACATCCAGCGCGCCAGCGGGGCGGATGGCCGCGGGGTCGCGGACATCGAAGATGAGCAGGTACGGGTTTGGCGCCTCAAGTGCAGTAGTCACATAGAGATAGCCGCGCGAGAACGCCAGGCCGGGGGCCCCATTGCCGCCGCCGTCCTTGATCTCCAGCGAGTGCGTCCTGTCCCCGATCCGCACCTCGCCCGCGTTCACGTCGGCGGTGACCAGTGGCCGCTTCGGCTCGGAGGCGTCCACGGCCACGATCCGCTTCCCCGTGTAGCCGACGAGGTAGAGCATCTTCCCCGCGCGCAGCACCCGAAACCCTTTGCCATCCTTGAGTTCCGTCGTCGAGACGAGGGCCGGCTTCATGGGCTCGGCGATGGCGTAGACGAGCAGGCGGCAGGGAATCTTGCCCCGCGGCGCGGCGGCGACAAAGGCGTAAGTGTCGGAGACATCAAGACATGGGGCATGCAGCGGCTGGCCCTGGGCGTCCAGGAACTCCCCTGCCCTCCTCGGGCGCGATGGCTCCGAAATGTCCACGATGGCCAGGCCGTCCTCCTGCGGCAGGTACATCGCGTCGCCCTTGCCGCGAATCTTCGCCTTGTAGTTCAGCCACTGGCCGTCCCAGTAGTAGCCCACAGTCTTCGGTTTCGCGGGGTCGGCCACGTTGATCACGTGGATCGTGCCGCCGAAGGTGTGGCCCATGAAGGCGTGGTCGCCCTTGAGATAGAGCCAGTGGCCTTCGGCCGAGACGGGCGCGCCGCCGAGCTTCGTGGGCTTCAGCGGGTCGCTCACGTCGAAGAGCCACAGCCCGAAGTCATAGTCGTTCACGTAGAGGGTCGTGCCGACGAGACTCAGTTGGCTGTACTCCGTCGGCATCGTGTCCTCGAACGTGGCGACGACCTTGGGCGACGGCAGCGGCCCCTCGTCCTCGAGCCTCTCCAGCTTCGCCTTCCCCTTGTCCTCCGGGGGAACGAGCTGCTGGGTGTCCAGGACATAGAGGCGGCTGTGCTGGTTTCTCGACACGCCGTGGCCGCTGGCGATGTTCCGCCCGTCGGCCACGAAAACGTAGCGTCCCGCCAGCGCGATGTCGCGGATGTGGGTGCCCGGTTCATCGAAGGCGACGTGCGCGACGCGCTTCGGCTTGTCGGGATCGCGGATGTCGAAGAGCGTCAGCTCGCGGCATCGCCAGTACTTGCTCGTCGAGGCGGGGTGGCCGAGGACCAGCCGCTCCTTGTCCATCGCCAGGACGCGGCCGTAGGCGGGGGGACCGGTCTTCTCGTGGACCTCGGCGTTCTCGAACTCGCCGCGGACCAATGGCTCGGTGGGGGATTTCCATTCCAGGAGCGCCACGCGCAGGCCGCCATCGAGAATCGCCGCCGACAGGCTGTGGTCGGGGCAGAACGTGAGCTGATAGCCCTCGCGCACGAGAGTCGCCCCGACCGCATGGTCCTCGGGGAGCGTGGGCATCCCCTCCCCCTTGAGCCGCGTCACGGCAATCCTTGCCAACTCCTTCGGATGCTCCGGGTCGTTCAGGTCGAGGACCACGATGTCCTTGGTTGTCGCCGTGTAGCCGATCCCATCGGCCCGCAGCCCCGCGAGGAACGACCGCCCCCACTTCGACCCGTCCCACGGAATCTCCTTCAACTCGCCCTGCGTGGCCAGGGTCTTGAGCCCCCGCAGCATCAGCAGCTTTCCCCGCGAGCTGCTCAGGTACACCAGGTCGCGCGCCGGCAGCGGATAGATGATGGAGGTGAAGTACCACGACGGAATGTACCGCACGATCTTCGGGCGTGCCTTGTCCGACGCATCAATGACGGTAGGATACCCCTCCCCCGCATTCACCAGCACCATGTCGCCGAAGGCGAACGGCCTTCCCGACCCCGGCACCCCAAAGCCCGTATAGCACAGCCCCACCTGCTCGAGCTTCGGCAGTTCTGCCGCGCCGGCGCACAGCGGCCCCAGCAGAACGCCGAGCGCCGCGGCAACGACCTCACCGCGTCTTCGCAGCATCGCGTTCTCCTGCCGACCATTCAGGTTCGAGGATGGCGCAGAGGATCGAGTCCCGCCACTCGCCGTGCTGCCACTCGTGCTCGCGAAGGAGGCCCTCGCGACGCAGACCGGCTTTCTCGAGGACTCGGGCCGAGGCGCCGTTGTCGGGGTCGCAATGGGCGAAGATACGGTGGAGGCCCAACTCGCCAAAGCCCAAGGCGAGCAGCCCCCGCACCGTTTCGGTGCCGTAGCCGTGGCCCCAGGCGTCGCTGCGGAACCAGTAGCCGATGACGGCGCCGCGGTTCGCGCGTTCGGTGATTCGGAGGTTGCAGGCCCCGATGATCTGCGCGTCGGCCCTCCGCACGACGGCGAGCTCGAAGTAAGTCCGCGGCTGGGCCTTCCGGCAGGCGATGGCCTCGGCAATGAAGGCTCGCGTCTGCGCCTCCGTGTTCGGGCCCCACGGCATGTAGCGCACGACCTCGGGGTCCGAGGTGAAGCGGTGCACCGCCTCCCAGTCGCCCTCCTCGAGTTCCCGGAGGGTCAAGCGCTCGGTCTCAAGCAACACGTCGTCGGCCATGGCTCATCTCTCTGGCCGCTGGGCGACGGCGATGAGGCGGCGCGAGTGGCGGGTGAAGGGGCCGACCGGGGGACGCGGGTAGAGCCTGACGTCGCGGAAGCCTGCCTTGGAGAGCAGGGAGCGCATCTCGCCGCCATTGAAGATGCGCATCACGATCGTGTGCCGCTCCAGCGCCTTGCCGTCGGTGAACACCCAGGTCGAGTGGACCCGATTGGCCGTCGGGTCCCAGCGATTCGTCGTGGCGATGCGGACGCGGCCGTGGAGCGACTCGTCGTGCCGGCGGAAGTGGGCGAGAAGCCAGGACTTGTTGATGCCCTCGATGAGGAACCTGCCGCCGGGCCTGAGCGCGCGGAACACGCGCCCGCAGAAGGCCAGGTTGTCGGCATCGGAGAAGTAGCCGAAGCTGCCGAACCAGTTGAAGGCGGCGTCGAACTCGCCGTCGAAAGCGATCTCGCGCATGTCGCTCTCGACAAGGCGCACGTCGAGTCCCTCCCGACGGGCGGCACGGCGTGCGCGGCGGAGATAGGACGCCGTCAGGTCCACGCCCGTCATCGCCATGCCCATTCGGGCCAGGGGAATGGTCAGCCGGCCCTTGCCACAGGGCACGTCGAGGACGCGCTGGCCTTTGCGCAGGCGCAGGAGCTTCCGCACCATGCGCGCCTCGTCCGATGCCTTCGGGTCGTCCGACGCCTCGGGCAGCACGCTGGCGTAGAGACCGTCGAAGAAGCGGTTGAACCATTCGGCCATCAGGGTCTCCTCTCGAAGCGCGGCGGACCGTAGCCCCACGGATTATAGCTTGCCGGCCCCGGCGGTTCAAAAGCACGTGGCGGTTCTTGACACTCTGGCCCGCTTGCGTATAGACTGCTGAGGTGATGGCACACGATGGGACGGGCGAGCAGATGGATAACTTGCCTCTGGGACAGAGCGTCGCAGCGACGGCCAGCGCCGCTGGGCAGGACGGCGCGCACCCCGCAGCCACGACTAGGCCATGGCTGATCCTGGCGGGCGCAGCCGTTGCGGTCGCGGCCCTGTATGCGGCCAGCGGCTACAGCTACCTGCTGTTCCATTCGCTGGCCGAGCTGTTCAGCATCGTCATCGCGTGCAGTGCGTTCGTGATCGTGTGGAACACCCGGCGGTTCCTCGACAACGGCTACCTCACATTCATCGGCGTGGCCTACCTGTTCGTGGCGGGGCTGGACCTCGTGCACACGTTGGCCTACAAGGGGATGAACGTGCTGGGCGGTGGACTGGTGAACCCTGCCGCGCAGCTCTGGGTCGCCGCGCGCGCACTCGAGAGCGTTTCGCTGCTGGTTGCGGGGTTCTTCATCGGCCGCAGGGCGCGGATGCGCCTGCTGCTCGTGGGCTTCGGCGTCGCGTTCGCGGCGCTCCTGGCGGCCATCCTCTGGTGGGGCGTGTTCCCCACCTGCTACGACGATGCGGCGGGGCGCCTGACGGCGTTCAAGAAGGCCGGCGAGTATGCCATCTGCCTGGTGCTCCTCGCCTCGCTGGCGCAGCCCTGGCGCCACCGTGCCGCGTTCGACGCGCAGGTGCTGGCGCTGCTGTTCGGGGCAATCCTTGTCACCGTGGCGAGCGAGCTGGCCTTCACGCTGTACACGGACCCGTACGGCCCGTCCAATCTGATCGGTCACCTCCTGAAGGTCGCCTCCTTCTATCTGGTCTATCGAGCACTTGTCTACACGGCGCTGGCAAAGCCCTACAGCCTGCTCTTTCGCGAACTGGGGCAGGCTCTCGTCAAGCTGAAGCGCTCGAACGCGGAGCTGGAGCAGTTCGCCCGCGTCGCCTCGCACGATCTCCAGGCGCCGCTCGCCACCGTGACCGACTACCTGCGGCTGCTTGAGCGCACGTGCGGGGCGAAGCTCGACGCCGAGGAGCGCGACCTCATCGTCCAGGCCCTCGGGGGCGCCGCGCGCATGCGCGAGCTGATCGAGGGCATCCTCCAGTACTCCCGCGTCGAGCGGGCCGGCGGACGCTTCGAGTTCGTCCCCTGCTCCGACGTGGTCGAGCGGGTGCTGGCCGACCTCCGCCCGGCAATCGAGGCAAGCGGCGCGCGCGTGACGTTCGACCCGATGCCGGTCGCGAGAGGCGATCCGCAGCAACTCGTGCAGCTCTTCGGAAACCTGGTGGGCAACGCCCTGAAGTTCCGCGGGGACCGCACGCCCGAGGTCCACATCGGCGTCGAGCGGGAGGACGGCTCGTGGCTCTTCTCGGTGCGCGACAACGGCATCGGCATGCCGCCAGGAGCCCGGGAGCGTCTCTTCTCGATGTTCCAGCGGTTCCACAGCAACTACCCCGGCAGCGGCATCGGCCTGGCCATCTGCAAGAAGATCGCCGAGCGCCACGGCGGGCGCATCTGGGCCGAGTCCGAGGTGGGCAAGGGCTCCACCTTCTTCTTCACATTGCCCGTGGCGCCAGACGCATGAGGAGTGCCCAATGACCGCAACTCGCCTCGACCTGATGCTCGTCCTGCTCATCCTTGGCGCAGCCGCGGTGCAGGCCGCGGAGCCACTCGCCATCGGCTCGCGCCTCGAGCTGCTGATGGACGACTACCTGATCGAAAGGATGGGCGGCGCCGCGCAACTGCGCATGCACCGGCCCATTCCGCGCGAGATCTGCCTCGTCCTCGACGCGCCCTGGGAGGGCAACGGCTGCGGCTACGTGACCGTGCTCCAGGACGGGGACACCTACCGCATGTACTATCGCGGGCACACGATGAAGGTGGAGGGCGGCAAGGTCACACAGCCCAACCCCATGGTCACCTGCATGGCCGAGAGCAAGGACGGCATCCGCTGGGCGAAGCCGGAGCTGGGCCTCTTCGAGTTCGCCGGCTCGAAGCGGAACAACATCGTGCGCGTGGGCGACCTGTGCCACGACTTCTCGCCGTTCGTGGACGCCAATCCCGCGTGCCCGCCCGAGGCGCGCTACAAGGGCGTCGGCGCGCTCGGCATGCGCAAGGGCCTCCTCGCCTACCAGTCGCCCGACGGCGTCCGCTGGAGCCCGATGAACGACGGCAAGCCCGTCATCACCCAGGGCGCCTTCGACACCCAGAACCTCGCCTTCTGGGACGCCGGCCGCGGCGAATACCGAGCCTACGTGCGCGACTTCCGCGACGGCGTGCGCGACATCCGCACCGCGACGTCGAAGGACTTCATTCACTGGACCGAGCCGGCCTGGCTCGTCTACCCCGGCGCGGCGAAGGAACATCTCTACACGAACCAGATCAAGCCGTACTATCGCGCGCCGCACCTCTTCATCGGCTTCCCCACGCGCTACATTGACCGCGGCTGGTCGCCCGCGATGAAAGCTCTCTCCGAGCTCGAGCACCGCGAGCTGCGCGCGAAGGCCAACCGCCGCTACGGCACGGCCCTCACCGAGGGCCTGCTGATGACCAGCCGCGATGGCCTGACCTTCCATCGCTGGCCCGAAGCCTTCCTGCGCCCCGGCCTGCGCCTCAAGGGCAACTGGAAGTACGGCGACAACTACATCGCCTGGCACGTCGTCGAGACGGCCTCGCACCTGCCCAACTCGCCCAACGAGCTCTCGCTCTACGCCACCGAGGGCTACTGGACGGGCACGAGCGTCCACGTCCGCCGCTACACGCTGCGGATGGACGGCTTCGTGTCGGCCAGCGCCCCGATGAGCGGCGGCGAGTTTGTCACGCGGCCCTTCACCTTCGAGGGCAAGCAACTCGTCCTCAACATGTCCACCTCGGCTGCGGGCAGCATCCGCGTCGAGGTTCAGGATGCCGGCGGCAAGCCGGTTCAGGACCGCTCTCTGGCCGATTGCCCCGACATCTTCGGCGACACCCTCGAACACGTCGTCGCCTGGAGCAACGGCTCCGACGTCGCCGCCCTCGCCGGCAAGCCGATTCGCTTGCGCATCACGCTCCGCGACGCCGATCTTTTCGCCCTCCGCTTCCGATGAGGCCAAGACGATGAGCTGTCCCGACATCAAGAGCAAGACGCCCGGCGCCTCGAGCTGGTCGCGCTTCCCGAAGCGGCGGCTGCTGGACTTCGGCGTCGAGTTCCTCGTGAAGCGGGGCGTGAGCTCCGCCAAGGCCGCCTGCCTGGCCGAAACGGCGGTGGCCACCGAAGCCTTCGGCATCCACACCCACGGCCTCGTGCTCATCCCCTACTGGGACAAGTTCATCGGCGAGCGGATTGACCCCGCCGCCGAGCCGCGCGTGGTGAAAGAGAAGGCGGCGACGGCCCTGATTGACGGCTGCGGCGGGTTCGGGCAGCTCGCGCTCAAGCTCGCCCGCGAAATCGCCGCCGACAAGGCCAGGAAGTGCGGCGCCGCCACCGTCGCCGGCACCAACCTGTCCTGGCTCGCCGCCCTCGGCCCGCAGATTCTCGCCCTCTCGCAGGCCGGCCTCTTCGCCCAGCTCTGGGTGCAGACCAACACGTGCAAGGACTGCGCGCCCTGGGGCGGCATTGACGCGAAGTTCTCGACCAATCCCGTCGCCCTCACCTTCCCCACCGGCGCGCGGCCCATGCTCAGCGACTTCTCGTCGGCCGCCGTCTCGATGGGCAAGGTCCGCGCGATGATTCGCCGCGGGGAACTCGCACCCGAAAACCTGTTCATGGACAAGGATGGTCGCCCCACCCGCGACCCGAACGTGGTGAACGACGGCGGCAGCATCTTCCACCTGGGCGGCGAGCGCTACGGCTACCGCGGCTACGCGCTGTCGCTGTGGGCCGAGGCCCTCACGGCCATGGCCGGCGGCAGCGCCAACAACCCCGACGTGCCGGACCGCCAAACCTTCTGCCTCACCGTGACCGACCCCGAGGCATTCGCGGGCCGCGACTGCTACGCCCGCGAGATGACGCGCTTTCTCGCCCACCTGAAGAACAGCCGCTTGCGCCCCGGCTTCGACGCGGTGCTGCTGCCCGGCGAGCGCGCGCAGCGCGCGGCCGAGGAGGCCGAAGCGCGCGGCGTCCTGGTCGAGGACCGACTCGTGGAGCTTCTCAACGAGGCCGCCGCCAGGAACGGCCTCAGACCCCTCACCTCAGGAGACGAGACGTGAAAGGCTGGAAGGCTGGGCTCGTGACGACGCTGGCCGTGTGCTGCGGAGTCGTGCTTGCGGAGGAGGCTAAGAAGGCCGGCCGCTGGGAGAAGAACATGCAGGCATTCGAGGAGCGCGACGCGAAGACCCCGCCGCCCAAGGGCGAAATCGTGTTCATCGGCAGCTCCAGCATCGTCGGCTGGAAGCTTGACAAGTGGTTCCCGAACCTCAAGACGGTGAACCGCGGCTTCGGCGGCTCGCAGATCGCCGACTCGGTGCAATACGCCGACCGCATCCTCATCCCCCTCGAGCCGCGCATCGTGGTCTTCTACGCTGGCGACAACGACGTCGCCAGCGGCAAGAGCCCCGAGAAGGTCGTCGAGGACTACAAGGCGTTCGTAGAGAAGATCCACGACAAGCTGGCCGAGGCCAAGATCATCTACGTGTGCATCAAGCCGAGCATCGCCCGCTGGAAGCTCTGGGCGAAGATGCAGGCGGCCAACAAGCTGATCGAGGACCACGCAAAGACCGACAAACGCCTCGCCTACCTCGACGTCGCCACGCCCATGCTGGGCGAAGACGGCAAGCCGAAGCCCGAGCTGTTCGTCAAGGATGGCCTCCACCTCAGCCCGGCCGGCTATGAGCTGTGGACGAAGCTGTTGCTGCCGCACCTCAAGTGACGGGGGTGCGTGTAATCTCCTACGGGCCAGGCGTTCGCGTTTCCAGCCTCCGAAGGAGGCGAGGGAATAAAGCCCACGGCGATGCTCGGGGAGCCGTGGGTTGACGACCTCCCGTGGCCCAGCCCCCGAAGGGGGCGGCGGAGCCTCAAGCGGCTGGAGAACTCCGCCGCCCCCTTCGGGGGCTGGGTCTTCTTCTCGGACGCAAACCCACGGTTCCGCTTCGCTGCACCGTGGGCTGTACTCCGCCACGCCCTACGGGCGTTCACGTTGCACCCTTGACCGTAGGAGATTACACGCACCCGCCGGGACCCGCGACTGGACTTGACACGATGCCTCCGGTACGGTACCAATAGTGGTAAGAGACTTCCGCCGGCCGGGACGACGCGGCGGCCGGGCGCACCGGATGCGGCGAGCAACCTCAAAGGGGACAGGGCATGAAAAGGCTGAGCATCGAACTGTGTGTGGGGACATTTATGGTGGCCGCCCTGGCGCTGTTCGCCTACTTCACGGTGCGGATCGGCCAGGCCGATTCGCTGGGCGGAGGCGCGTACGAGCTCACGGCGCGGTTCGCCGACGTGGGGGGCCTCAAGCGGGGCGCCGACGTCGTGATCGCAGGGGTGTCGGTCGGGCGGGTGAAGCGGGTGTCGCTCCTGGACTACCAGGCCAACGTGGAGATGGCCATCGGCGGCGACGTGAAGGTTCAGGAGGACGCGATCGCCACGGTGAAGACGCGCGGGCTGCTGGGCGAGACGCTCGTCGAGATCAGCCCCGGCGGCTCCGAGGTCACCCTGGGGCCTGGGCAGCGGATCCGCGAGACCCAGCCCGCCCTCGACCTCTACGGCCTGGTGGCCAAGTACATCTTCAGCCAGAACTCAGGAGGCGGAATCGAGTGAACCGGCGAGTGAGAATCGTGTGCGGGTGGGCGGCCGCGGCCGCCCTGGTGGCCGCGGCGGCGGGAGGGCCGTCGCGCGCGGCGGCGGGCGAGGTCGGGCCGATGGAGCAGATCCGCGAGAGCACCGACAAGCTGCTCGCCGTCCTCAGTGACCCGGCGCTCAAGACGCCCGAGCGAAAGGCCGAGCGCCACGAGAAGGTCTGCGCCGCCATTGACGAGCGGTTCCACTGGGCCGACCTGGCGCAGCGCACCCTCGCCCGCCACTGGGCGCCCCGCACGCCCGAGGAGCGCGAGGAGTTCACCCGGCTCTTCCACCTGCTCCTGCGCCACAGCTACCTGTCGAAGATCGAGAGCTACTCGGGCGAACGGATCCACTACAAGGGCGAACGGATCGAGGGGAACTACGCCCGCGTGGAGGTCGTGCTCGTCACAACAAAGAACGTGGACATCCCGATCGAGTACAGCGCGAAGAAGTACGACGGGGGCGGCTGGCTCGTCTACGACGTGGCCATCGAGGGGGTGAGGCTCGTCAACAACTATCGCACCCAGTTTGCCAGCATGCTCAACAGCATGAGCTACCCGAAGTTCCTCGAGAAGCTCAAGGCCAAGGTCGCCGAGATGACCAAGGAGGACTGAGCCCTGACCGGGAGAACCAACGTGAAAGCAGCTCGTGTGGCGGGCCTCGTGGCGGCGGTCCTGGTGGCCCTGGGCAGCCCGGGGCAGGCGCGGGCCGGGGCGCCCGGCACGGTCGAGCGCGCGGAGGCAGCCGACGTGGATCCCTTCGAGAAGAAGGAGGCCACGGAGCCGGCCGTCCCGCCGCTGCCCGACCCCCTCGAGGGGATGAACCGCGCGTTTTTCGCGTTCAACGACAAGCTCTACTTCTGGTTCCTGCGCCCCGTGGCCGGGGCCTACAAGTCCGTGGTCCCGCGGCCGGCCCGGGTGGGCGTGCGCAACGTCTTCAGCAACCTGGGCGCCCCGGCGCGAAGCCTCAACTGCCTGCTCCAGGGCGACCTCAAGGGCTCGGGCACCGAGCTGGCGCGCTTCGGCGTCAACACCACCGTGGGCGTGCTCGGCTTCGGCGACCCGGGGAAGCACTGGCTCAAGCTCACGATTCGCAAGGAGGACTTCGGCCAGACCCTGGGCGTGTGGGGCATCGGCATGGGCTCGTACTCCAACTTCCCGATCCTCGGCCCCTCCTGCACCCGCGACACGGTCGGCTTCGTCGTGGACGTGCTGCTCGACCCGCTCACCTTTATGCCGGGGGTGGGGCTCGTGTCGCGCGTCAACTCCACGTCGCTCAGCCTGGGCGAGTACGAGGACTTCAAGAAGAGCGTGCTCGACCCCTATGTGGCCATGCGCGACGCCTACAACCAGCACCGCCGCCACGCCGTGGCAAGCTGGGACTAGCCCGCCAGTTCCCCTCCGCCGGTCCCATGCGTCAGGCGCAACGCGCCACCCCCTTGTCATGCTGAGCCTGTCGAAGCACCTTTCAGGCGGGCCCGCTCCGACGACGGCTGCCTGGTAGCCCACGAAGTGGGCGAGCCAGCCGTAGCCCGGGGCGACCCCCATTCGGGGGCTGCGCGGCGCACATTGCTTTCGCAGAGGTCAATAGCAGGGGCGGGTTCAGCGCAGCGCGTCGAGCTTCGCCTTGGCCTGCTCGGCGAAGACCGAGTCGGGGTAGGCCTCGATGATCTTGTGGAGCGCAAGGCGGGCTTCGCCGGTCCTGCCATTGGCGATGTAGTTGTTGGCCAGCATGAGCCACCGGCGGCATTGGGCTTTCATCTTCGCCGCGGGACTCGCCTCGGCGGGGGCTTCGGCCTCGCCCGCGTCACGCTCGGCGGCGGCCTTGACGGCTTCCTCGAGGGACTTGAGGCGCGCCGCGGCGGCCTCGGCGACCGGCGTGCCCAGGAACTGCTCGTGGAGCGCCTGGAGGGCCTCGGCGGCAGCCGCGGGGTCGCTCTTCGCCTGCTCCTCGACCTGGGCGAGCTTCGCCTTGCCGGCGTCGTAGACCTGTTGGAGCAGGGCGTTGGCCTTCCCGATGTACTCGGCGTTCGGCTTCAGCTCGAGGAGCTCCCTGGCCGCCAGGGCGGCTTCGGCGTACTTGTTCTCCTTGAGCGCGGCCGTGGCCTTCGCGAGCGTCGCCGTGGCCTTCTGCCGCTCCCAGGCGTTCATCCCCGTCGTGAGCGTGAGGAAGAACTCCTTCGTCTTGTCGCGGGCCTGCGGCGAGAAGGCGTGGCCGACGCCCTTGGGCCAGTTTGTCTGGACTTCGAACTTCTTGCCCTTCAGCGCCTGGGCGAACTTGCGGGCCTCGCCGATGCGGTTCGGCTTCTTGTCGTCCTGGCCGCACGTGACGAGGAAGGGCACCTGCCGCGCCTTGGGGTCGGGGGCGTCCCACTTGTCGGCCGAGTGGGCGGCGCAGCCGAGGACGAGCGACGGATTGTCCGCCGCGAACCGATAGGCGAAGGCCGCGCCCTCGGCGAAGCCGACGAGGAAGACCTTGGGCTGAACCTTGCACTCGCCCGCCACCTCGCGGAGGATCGCCTTGAGCTTGTCGCCGGAGCCCTTGGCGGGGTTCTGGAAGTCGCCCTTGAAGGTGGGGGCGAGGACGATGCAGTGCCCCTCGTCGGCGAGCTTGTTCAGCCCGAGCGCGCCGGCGCCGCTGCCGTTCGCCGCGTGCACCGCGACGAAGAGGTAGTACTCCTGCTTCGGGTCGTGCTTCTTCGGCAGGTAGAGGTGGTATTCCTGCTTGGGGTCGGACTTCAGCTTCCTGGGCGCGTCGGCGGGCGCCCCAGCCAGGGCGCCGCAGGCCAGCCCCAGCGCGACCCCGAACCCGATGGCCCGCTGCATGGCTCTCATCTCGCCGCCTCCTGGACCCTCCGCCCGATTATACCGCGCGGTGCGGGCGGCGCAAGGGCGATTCCCCGGATCGGCTCCCCCACCAGAGAAGAGAGTGGACAGTAGACAGTGGACGGTGGACAGTCTGCAATCGTCCTCGTCCTCGAATCCCTTCCCTCGTTGCGAAGCTCCCGCCTGCGCCGGGCCGCGGCGGGCGGGCCGGCTTCGCAGGGGGGAGCGTGCGGCTCCTGCCGCAAGGGGTTCGAAGCGGGAGCTTCGCAACCAGAGGACTACCGGAAGGGCTGGGACTTCACCTCGTAGGCCATCGCCGCCGACGCAGCAGCCCCAGGCCGCCGAGGGCGAGGAGGGTGAGCGTGGCCGGCTCGGGGATGGCGGCAGGGAACGCGATGCCGATCTCGCCCGTGGTGTAGAGACGCGACGTGTCCCAGGCGTAGCCCTGTGGCAGGAGGACTGAGTCGAAGGTGCCCGTCAGGAGCAACGGGTCAACGTCCAGGATGTCGAACGTGTTCCCCGCCGAGGGCAGCAAGCCACCGTACAGTTCCACCCGGAGCGTGCCGTCGTAGCTCCAGTGCAGCCCCACGTTCATCGTGCCGCCCGCGCCGACGTTGATCGCGGGGGCGGCGAGTGTGCCGCCGGTCCAGTCGAACACCCCCGTGCCGCCCAGGCCGACGTTGAGGGTAGCGACGCTCAGGTTGCCGCCGGCCTGGAGCTGCACGGTGCCCGAGTCGCCGGGGTTCTCGCCGAGGGTGAGGATGTCGCCAACGGCGCCGGGGGCCGCGATCTGCGCCGTCCCGCCGTTGTTGATGTACACTTTGTCGGATGCAAGGGGCGGCAGGATGCTGTCCCAGTTTGCTGCGTCGGCCCAGGAACCGGGGCCGCTGGCCGCGGGGCGCGTCCAGGTGCACGAGTCCGTCAACTCGAAGATGTCCACCACGTTGCTGTAGCTGCCGCTGTAGCCGCCCCCAAAGAGCGCGAGGTCCCCCACCGTCGTCGCGGCGAGGTAGCAGCGCGCCTGCGAGAGGGTGGTCGTGCCGATGCGCGCGCCAGTCGCGTCGAAGATGTCTACCACGTTGCTAGAGGAGGTGGAGATGATACAGAATGGGGGGAATGGCGAGAATCGCCATTTCTCGCGACTCTGCCATCGTGTATCAATCCCCGGAGGGAGCCGAAATGATACACAATAGGCAAAAGGTGGGGCTGGGGGCGGGTCGTAGGAATCCGGTCTTATCCTCGCTCCTGCGGGGGGCCGTGGGAAGGAGAGGGTGCGAAGACCGCCTGAAGGCGGAACTACAAACGAAGCTGCTCACGACGGGGACGCTGGTCACATGCGCAGGAGGGCGGAGGCCCAGACGAAGCCAGAGCCGAAGGCGACGAGGAGGACGAGGCCGCCCTCGGGCGCACGCCCCTGTTTGCGCGCCTCGTCGAGCGCGATGGGGAGGCAGGCGGAGGCCATGTTCCCGTATTCCTGGACGTTGATGAAGACCTTCTCCTGGGGCGCGCCGACCTTGCGGACGATTTCCTCGAGCATCCGCAGGTTCGCCTGGTGCGGGATGAGGAGGGCCAGGTCATCGAACGTCAGGGCGTTGGTCTCCAGCGACTCGATGACGGCCTCGGACATTCGGGCCACGCCGTTCTCGAACACCGCCCGGCCGTCCATGCGGAAGTGCACGCGGCCCGCGTCCACGTCGTCCTTCGTGATGCACTGCATGCAGCCGAGGGCGCTGCCGGGCGCGGCGGTGTAGAGGGCCTTGGCACCCGTGCCGTCGGCGTGGAGGAGAGTGGAGAGGATGCCGCGGTGCGGGTCGTCGGACGGCCCGACGACCGCCGCCCCCGCGCCGTCGCCGAGCAGGATGGCGATGTTGCGGCCGTCGTAGGAGCCGTCAATCCGCTTCGAGAGCACCTCGGAGCAGGCGATGAGGACGTGGCGGAAGGCGCCCGTCTTGATGAAGCTGTCGGCGATGGCCAGGCCGTAGAGGAGCCCCGCGCACTGCTGGCGGATTTCGAGGACGGCGATGCCGGGCAGCCCGAGCTTGGCCTGGAGGAAGAACGCGCTGCCGGGGTCCGCGTGGTCGGGCGTGATGGTGTTGAAGATCAGGAGGTCAATGTCGCTTATCGCCAGCCCCGCGTCGGCCACGGCGGCCTGGCAGGCGGGCACGGCGAGGTCGGTGGCGGATACGTCGGCCTCGGCGTGGCGCCGCCGCAGCACGCCCGTGCGTGTGACGATGAACTCCTCGGTGGTCTCCATCATCTTCGTCACGTCGAGGTTGGTGACCACCTTCGGCGGAAGATGATGTCCGGTGCCAAGGATTCTCGATGCAGCGGCAGGCTTGTTTCCCATCGTCCTCGTCCTCGTCGTCGTCCTCGTCGTCGAACCATCGCGGGGCAGAGACGCCCCACCCACAAAGTCCCTGTCATCCCTCCATCGCGATCCCCTCGTGTTTCAGCGATTGCTTGACGAGGATGGCGCAGTTCTTCTGGAAGAAGTCGAGGGGGAGGAGTTGGGTCCTGGCGTGGACCTCGGCTCCCAGGGCCTCGGCGATTTCGCGGGCGCTCTTCCCCGCCTTGGCGTCGGCGACGATACGCTGGTGGTAGGCCACGGTCGCGGCGAGGGCGTCGCGGAGGTAGGCCGCCGCGGCGTCGGCGCCCGCGACGACGCCGTTGTGGCTCAGGCAGAGCACCTCGGCACCCAGGCCCGCCAGCCGCTCCATCGAGCGGACGTAGGTGGCGTAGTCGCCGAAGTAATTCGGCCACCAGTAGCCGTCGGGCACATAGTAGCCGGTCGCGTCGGAGAGGACGAGCACTCGTTCCCCCGGCTCGAGGAAGCTCAGGTCGCCGTCGCTGTGGCCGGGCGTCTCGAGCACCTGGAAGGCCACGCCGCCGCCCACGGCCACGGTGTCGCCCTCCTTGAGGATGCGGTCCACGGCGATCTGCGGCGCCGCAAGCGGCTGAGGGCGATGGCGGTCGGCGATCAGCCCGGCCTGAAGGAGCGACTGGGTGAGCATGCCGTCAACCTTGGCGAAGAAGCCGACCGCCTTCTCGATGGAGAGCGTCTTCGCCGCGGCCGCGGACGCCAGCACGGTGACGTCGGGGAAGGCCTGGCGAAACAGCGGCACGGCCATCACGTGGTCGGGGTGGGCGTGGGTCACGACCACCTGCTTCACGGAGTCCTTTGCGATGCCGAGCCCGTCAAGCTGTTCGAGCAGGAGCGGCCCCATGGCGCCCACGCCGCCCTCGAAGATCGTCGCTCCCTCATCGCCTCGATAGAGGAAGAGCGGGTACGCATTCGTCCCGAGCATCCACAGGTGGTCAGTGACTTGGACGGGGGGATTCTGGATTAGCACGGGCACGCTCCTTCTTGTTCCTTCGCGAAGAGTGCTGCGCCGAATGCGCCAATGAATTGCGGGTCGGGCGGCACGAGGGGCTGGGTGCCGAAGGCTTCGCCCGCGAGCGTCACGAGCAGGGGATTGTGCGCCACCACGCCCCCCGTCAGCACCAGGGTCTCCTGCACGGTGTCCATCTCGATGAGGCGCTTGACGACGGAGCGGAAGGCGCCCTTCACGATGTCCTCGACCCGTTCGCCGGCGCGGATGCGTGCGAGGATTTCGGTGGCGGAGAAGACGGTGCAGAAGCTGCCGAGCGTGACCTCCTTCGTCGAGCGTTCGGCGAGGGCGTTGAGGTCCGAAAGTGGCAGGTCGAGCCGCAGGGCGATCTCTTCGAGGAACGCCCCGGTGCCCGCGGCGCACTTGCGGTTCATCTTGAAGGCGAGGCGGCGGCCCGCGTCGTCGAGGTGGATGACCTTGCTGTCCTGCGCCCCGATGTCAATGACGGTCATCCGCCGGCGGAAGTGGAACCAGGCCCCCTTGCCGTGGCAGGCGATCTCGGTCATCCGACCGTCGGCCCAGGGCACGTTGTCGCGGCCGTAGCCGGTGGACACGACTCGTCGGACCTGTTCCCGCGCGAGGCAGGCGGCGGCCAGGGCTTCGGCCAGATTCGCGTCGGCGGCCGCCGCGTAGTCCACGCCCGAGCGGCGCATCGCCTTGGCCACCACTTGCGCCTCGGCGTCAATGAGGACGAGCTTCGCCGTGGCGGCGCCAATGTCTATGCCACAGAAGTAGTCCATCGTGGATCTCGGTTTGTAGTGCGGCCTTCAGGCCGTATCCAGGATACGGGCTAAAGCCCGCACTACGAACGTTCACGCCTCCGCCAGTTGCTCGGCGAATGCCTCGATGTTGGTGCGGGCCTGCTCCTCGGAGTAGAGCCGCAGGTCGTTGAGGTCGCCGTGGATGATGAGATAGGGGATGCCGAGCTTCGTCTGGAGCCGCTGCGGCATCATGTAGCGGCTGTTCGAGTTGTTGGGACAGGTCTTCGCGTCGTGGTAGAGGATGCCGTTGACCTTGAACCTGGCCACCATGGCCTCGATGTACCTCTCCTTCTCGTCGTCGGAGCGGCAGATGAAGATGCTGGAGTAGGCGCGGGCCATGCTGCGGAACGGGTCGGCGGGGTCGAGGGCGTCGAATACCCAGCTATTGCAGTAGGTCGAGGCGGCGACACAGGTCTTGAGCGCGGCGAACTGCTCGGAGAGGCTGCGGAGTTTGCCCCAGATGGGCATCCCCTCCCAGTAGATGCGGAAGCGCTCGCCCGGCACCGCCGCCACGCCGTCGGCCGCCCGCTGCCGCAGCTCGGCGAGGAGCACGCGATAGTAGTCCACGGCGTCCTGCGTCCCGCGAAGGACGACGGCCGGCCCCATCTGAATCGTGCCGTCGAAGAAGGTGATGGGCGACGGAATGCTCGCGGCGGTCTCCAGCACGGCCCTCCACAGCTCCGTGCATTCCTTGGAGAGAGCGATGGCCTGGCGGAGCCGTTCGGGGTCGAGCTTCGCGCCCGCCACGCTCTCCAGCGGCGCCACGAGGGCCTCGGTCTGCTTCGCCACGTCGGCGAGGATCGAGTCGCTCAGCTCGCCGATGGCGCGCGGCGTGTGGATGCCAAGGCAAGGGACGCCCCACTCGCGGGCGTAGAACTGGAACCAGTCCTTGACGTCGCGGCACTGGTTGGTGTTGAACACGAGCACGTCGGCCTTCGGCGGGCCGGCCATGCCCATCTTCTGGAGCGGCGTCTTGTTCGTGAGGTACGAGCCGATGTCGCTCGTCAGATAGGAGCAGATGTCGGGCGAGAAGCCGCGGGCGTTGGCCGCGGGAATCAGGTCGGTCGCCGTGCGGGTCGCGCCGAGCATGGCCCCGTGGTTCTCGGGGAAATAGACGTTGAAGCCGAGGGCGCGGAGGAGCTCGGCGGGGCCGACGCTCGTGCACCAGGCGGTCTTGTTGCCCGCCTGGGGGCCGGCCGCCAGCTCCTTGAAGTACTTGCCCATCACGGCCTTCATCTTCTGCGTGGACTCAAGCTCCTTCCGCTCGGGGGCGGCCATGCTCGCTCTCCTCTCGGTTCATTGCCTCAAAAGAAGGGGAGGAATGGATGGGTGGATGACTGGATGGTTGTCAGACAAACCACCCGTCTTCCCTTTCATCCATTCATCCAACCATCCAATCATCCTCTCACAAGGTCACACGGTGCGAACCGCGGGCCGAAACGCTGCGAAAGCTCATCGAGCTGCGCCCTCACCGCGCTCAGGCCCAGGTCGCGGGCATGCTTGAGCACGCCTCCCCGGAAATCGGGGAAGCCGGTGCCGAGGACCATCGCCACGTCAATGTCCGATTCCCGCTGGGCGATGCCCTCGTCGAGGACCCAGAAGGCTTCCGCGGCCATCCGCATCACGAGGCGTCGCGTGATCTCGGCGGCGCCGACCTCGCGGCTCGACTGCCGTATCCCAGCCACGATGCGGACCGTGGCCTCGCTCGGCCGGGGCGTGTGATCGCCCACCGCGTAGTCGTAGACCCCGCCGCCCGTCTTCTGGCCGAGGCGTCCCTGGGCGACGAGTTGGGTGACGACGTCCGACAGGCCGCCGTGGCGCGGGAAGGCCCGGCTCAGCACGGCGTCGGTCGCCGCCAGGATGTCGAGGCCGGCCATGTCGATCAGCGCGAGCGGCCCCATCGGGAAGCCGAACTCGGCCATCGCGGCGTCGATCGCGGGCGCCGCCGCCCCTTCCTCAAGGAGCGAGAAGGCTTCCTTCAAGTACGGGATGAAGATGCGGTTGACGAGGAAGCCCTCGCGGTTGCGGACGAGGACGGGCGTCTTGCGCAGGGTCTTGGCGAGCTTGAGCGCCGCGGCGATCACCTCGGGCGGCGTGGCCTCGCGGCGGATGACCTCGACGAGGGGCATGACGTGGGCTGGATTGAAAAAGTGCATGCCGATGAGCCGCTCGGGGTGCCGCATGCCCTCGGTCAGCAGGTCGAGCGACAGGGTCGAGGTATTCGACGCGATGATGGCGTCGGGGCGGCAGACCTCCTCGAGGCCCGCGAGCACGGCGCGCTTGGCCGACGGCTGCTCGAAGACGGCCTCGGCGACCCAATCGGCATCCGCGAGGGCCGCCCAGTCGGTCGTCGTCGAGAGCAGGCCGAGCATGCGCTCAGCGCGGTCACGGCCGAGCTTGCCCTCGGCCACGCGCTTCTCGACTGAGCGGGCGATCTTCTCCCTGCCGCGTTCGAGTGCGGCCCTCTCCTCATCGAGCGCCACCACGGGCAGCCCGGCGATGAGGAAGGCGTGCGCGATGCCCGTGCCCATCGAGCCCATGCCCACGACCGCCGCTCGCCGGACCTCGGATCTCATTCCGCAATCCACGGCCTTGGCGGCCTCGCGGGCGGCGAAGAAGACGTGGAACTTGTTCTGCATCCCCAGGGTGGCGCGGCACTCGGCGAACCCCGTCTGCTCCTTCTGAAGCGCCGCGTCGAACGACTCCTCGACCCCCGCTCGCACGGCGTCGAGGATCTTCCACGGGGCGATCAGCTCGGGGCGGCCCTTGGCTAGGCGCTTCGCCGCCGCGGCGAAGGCGGAGTCGTTGGCTGCCTTGTCGCGGACCTTCTCGGTGCGCTCCCGCGTGCGCGGGACAGGGACATCCCGCCTACAGGCAAGCTCTCGCGCCCGCTCGATCAGCTCATCCGCTTCGCAAAGGGCGTCCACGAGGCCAAGGGCCAGGGCCTCCTCGGCGCCGATCGGGGCGCCCGTGAGCAGCATCCGCAACGCCTGCTCGACGCCGATGAGCCGGGGCAGCCGGGCGGTGGCGCCGGCGCCGGGGTTGATGCCGAACGTGACCTCGGGCATTCGGAACTCCGCGCCGCGGACGCACACGCGATAGTGGCAGGCCGCGGCCAACTCGATGGCGCAGCCCATCATCTTTCCCGCCACGGCGGCCACGACCGGCTTGGGCGAATCCTCCACCTCCCCGAGCGCCTCCTGGAAGACGCGCGACATCCGCACCGCGTCGTCCGCCGTGCGCACCTCGCGGAACAGATTCACGTCGGCGCCCGCGCTGAAGTGCCCCGCGTCGCCCGTGAGCACGATGCCGCGCACCTGGGGGTCCGAGGCCGCCTGGCGCACGGCGCCCCGAAGCTCGTCCAGCAGCGCGAAGGTGATCGCGTTCACCGGTGGCGCGTGAAGGCGCAGGACGCAGACCCCATTGGACACGCTCTGTTGAATCATGCCGGCGGCTTCTCGTGAGGCATCATCGTTGAGCTGGCCCAGAGGCCAATAGGATACCGGCCGGCGACGGATCGATCAAGGCAGGGGCGGGACGCTGACGGGCTTCCGCTACCGCAACTCACAAGACTCCTCGCGTTCGGCGGCGAGCCGCACCCGCACGACGCGCATGCCGACGGTGTCGTTGATGTAGGCATGGGTGTCGCTGACGGCCACATAGGTGGGCCAGGCCAGCGGAATCTCGGGCTTCTTCACCCGCGCGTCCGGGCCGCCCGAGTCCTGGTTGCCGTATTTGCCAAAGGTGGTGATCAGGTTGTTGCTGTTGTCGAGGACCTCGATGCGGAACTGGCACAGGTTGGGGTAGAAGACGCGGCCGAAGGGGTCCACGTCGAAGCCCGTCCCCTCGCACATGCACACGGGCGTGCCGGCGCTGTAGGTCTCGGAGTAGGGGGAGTAGCCGAACCGCACCCACTCGGCGCCCTGCACCTCGCAGAGCTTGTGAGGATAGCGCCCGCCTTGAAAATACTGGAACTTGACCTTGGGCCTTGCCGCGATGGCATCGGGGAGGCCCGCCAGGTCGTTCTTCTCGCGGTCGGTCTCGACCCAGTGGAAGGCGCCGCCCTCGGGCGGGAACTTGACGATGGCGCCGTACATGTAGCCGTACCAGTAGTGGCCGTCGCCGATGTGGCGGAAGTAGTCGGGGAGCTTTGCGAGCTTGCCGTCGAAGAACTCGGGGAAGTCGCGGTCGGGTGGGCGGAGGGGGACGGTGATGTAGATGTTGCCCTGGGCGTCGAGGCGGGGGCAACTGCCGCGGCGGACGTTCCAGACGACTCGGCGCTTGTGGCGGAGGGCCATGTCGTAGACGTCGAGGTGGTGCGGCCCCTTGACGGGCTTGATCACGTAGATCTCGTCGTTGCGAATGGCCATGTAGTTGAGCTGGAACGTCATCATCCCGCCCCAGTCGGTGCGGTGGGTGTCGAGGCCGTCCCAGCGGAAGGGCTTGAGGTCGCGCGTCCAGCGCATCAGGCCGGCCTTCTGCCCCCAGCAGTGGGTGATGTAGTTGCCGGCCGAATCGAGGCCGAGCTGGGCGCCGGAGGAGCCCATGTACGGGCCGCCGTCGTTCTTGGGGAACCGCACGGTGCGGACGAGCTTGCTGCGCCCATCGCCAGCGATGGGCACCCGCTCGTCGAGCTGGTGCCACACCTCGCCCTGCACTTTCACATATAGCTCGCCGCGCGAGCGGTCGAGGACGAGGTCGCGGGGGCCGTTGCCCCACGGCTCCCTGGGCTCGGGCAGCTCGACGGGCTCGAAGGCGGCGCCCGTGTCGCGGTAGCAGGCGATGCGGCGGCCCGTGCGAGCGTAGGGCAGGCCGGGCGCCCAGAGCAGCGGGGGCTCCGCCGTCGGGTCGAGGGCGATGCGGTGCGTGCCGTCGTTCGGGCTCAGCCCGGTGCGGGGCAGGGCCAGTTGGTAGGCCGGCTGCTCGGCCTTGTAGCTGGCGAACTTGAGCAGGTTCGCATCCTTGATCCGGCACTTGCCGTCGTCCCTGGGCTTCTCCTCGGGCACGTAGCTGACCACGTAGACCGCCCCTGTCTTGGGGTGGACCTGGACGATGTGGGGGAGGACGGCCTTCATCTCGGCGACGAACGAGCGGTCGGCTTCGCGGAAGATGGCGATGCGGCCGGCGTCGGGGTCGGCCACATAGAGCAGCCCGCCTGCCACGGCCACGCCGCGGGGGCGGGTGAAGAGCGTGCCCTCCTTCCCCGTTTGGTCACGCTTTCCAGCGAAGACCTCGGCCTCGCGGGTGGCCAGAGAGATGCGGAAGACGCAGGGGATCGGGGCAGACTTCAAGCCCCACTTGTCGGCGGAGGCGACGATGCCCGCGGCATAGAGGTGCTTGCCGTCGCCGCTGAGGGCCAGGGCTGGCATGCCCATCGGGCAGGGCGAGTCGGGGAACATCGGCGGGCCGAGGAACTCGTCGTACGGAATGCCGCCATCGGCGTCCACGGCGCAGAGGCGACCCCCGAAGATGATCCAGTAGACGCGCCCGTTCGCGTCCACCACGGGCTGGCTGAAGGACGACATGCTCCGCCCGCGGTCGAGGATGGTGTCGGGGTAGAAGTTCAGCGAGTGCCAGTTATGGCAGTGGGGCACCACGTCGCCGTCGGCGTCCTGGAACGCGCCCGTGGCCTTCACCCGCTCGTAGGCCAAGTCGGCGGGGAACGGGACGATCTGGCGGAGGTGCCTGCCCTGGCGGTCAAGGACCTTCACTTTGATGCCGCCCTGGTTGCCGTTGGCCGTGGGGTCCTGGTAGAAGGCGTAGACCTCGCCCTTCGGGCCGATCGCGAGGCTCTCCACCTCGGGCGTGGCGTCGGGGTCGTCGAGCAGGAAGGAGTCGAACTCCGCCTTCATGCCGAGCCTGACACGCGCCCTGAACGACCCGCCCGCGGCCGGCTTCCCCGCGTCGTCCTTGCCGTCCCATTCGAGGCTTTGGGCGAGGCCGGGCTTGAGCGGCCCGGGCGGCGGCTTCGACCCGCCGAGCACGCCGGCGACCAGGTGACGCACCACGGCGCCATCGGCGTTGAGCACGGCCACCTCGACATCCGTCGGCGCCGCGACGGCGAAGGTGATGCGCACCTTGTCGCCCTCTCTCGCCGCCGCAGGCTTCGCCTGGAATGCGGCTTCGCCGGCCAGCGCCACTGTCGAGAGGGCGACGAAGCCGGCTGCAATGGCTGCCCGCTTTCTCATCGGACCTTTCCCTTCGTGTCGTCTCCCGCGGCCTCGGGTGCAAGCGGCTTGCCCTCCCTGAGCCAAGCCTCGTCGAAGGCGACGCACCCCATGCGGCTGCCGAACAGGTAGATGACGCCGTTGGGCGCCTGGGCGACCGACATGTAGCCGCCCACGCCCTCGACCTTGCGGACGTGTGGCCACGTGCGGGCGCCGTCGAGCGACAGGGCGGCGAAGACGCCACCGCCCACGACCGCCTTCTTCGTGTCGTGGGAGCAGAGCAGGACGGCGCCGCCGGCTAGCTTGAGGGCCGCCGCCTTCTGGCCGACGTTGATGCCAGGGAACGCTGTGACGCCAGCCTGCCAGGTATCCCCGAAGTCCGACGAGGTGAACATCGGCATCGGGTTCGGCCCCCGCGTGAAGGCGATGACGCTGCCGCCGTCGAGCAGCACGGCGGCCGGGTGGATGCCTTTCATGTCGCCCTTGCCCACGCGCCAGGTCTGGCCGCCGTCGCGGCTCGTCATCAGGCGTTCGCGGCCATGGCCGCTGCCGTCCACCGCCAGGCCCAGCAGGCCGTCCGGCCCCACGAAGGCGGAGCACGACTGGCTGAGGTGGTCGGGGTCGTGGCGGGGCAGGATGATGCGGGGCTTCGACCAGGTGGCGCCGCTGTCGTCGCTGGTCCGCATCAGAATCGAGGTGTCGTTCCAGCCGGCGAGGGCCTGGGACGAGAAGTGCCAGATGCGCTTGCCGTCGCACAGCAGCACGGGGGCGTGGTCGTTCACGTCGGGCACGTCGAAGAAGAGCGACGCCGGCTCCCATCGGTCGGCCCCGACGCGGAGGCGGCTGCCGGCCAGGGCCAGCTCGCGGCCGCTCTCGGACTTCGTGGTGTACCAGGCGGCCAGCACATCGCCGTTGGGGCACGCGCACAGGGCGGTGAAGTGGTTGTGGGCGCTGAAGATCGGCCCCCAGGTGTCCTTGGGGATCGTCGGGTTCCTCTTCTCCGCCGCGAAGTTGACGAAGTAGGGCTTGGAGGGGTCCGGCCCCTCGCGGGGCGCGGCAGTTTGCTGCACGTCGCGCTCGTGGAGGGGCGGCTTGGCGGCGGGGAGCGGCGGCGTGGCGGGCATCTCGCCGAGGACGATGCGAAAGCCGGTGCAGCGGTTCGCGTCGTCGGGCAGGTGGCCCGAGCGATTGGAGGAGCGGCAGTAGCGGGCGTTGTCGGGGGACCAGGAGGCGATGCTGTGGCTGCCGCCGCGGGTCACCTTGGCGAAGCCGTCCGCCCGGCCGGTCGGGTCGGCCCGCTCGCCCGGCTCGTAGGGGCCGAACCAGTCGAGGCACCACTCCTCGACGTTTCCGTGCATGTCGCACAGGCCCCAGGCATTGGGCGGGTAGCTGCCGACGGGCACCGTGGGCACTTTCTTCTTGCCGTCCCTGGCGAGGCCGATGTTGGCCTGCTCGGGCGTCAGCGTGTCGCCCGTGTTGTAGACCGTGGTTGTGCCCGCGCGGCAGGCGAACTCCCACTCGGCTTCGGTGGGCAGGCGATAGGGCTTCCCTTCCTTCTTCGACAGCCACTCGCAGAACCTCACCGCGTCGTGCCAGCTCACCATTGTCACCGGCTCGTCGTCGGTCGTGGACACCCTTCCCTGGCCGTAGGCGCCGAACTTGCCGCGCAGTTCCTTGTGCTTGGGGTCGAATTGCTCGTACTGCTTGTTAGTGACCTCGTGAACGGCCATGTGGAAGGGCTTCGTGATCTTCACCTTGTGCGCGGGCGCCTCGTCCCAGTCGCGTTGTTTCCATTCGGCCTCGGTGCGGGGCGGCTGTGTGCCGCAGCCCATGAGGAACTCGCCGGGCTCGATGCGCACGAGCTTCATGCCGAGCGAGTTGGTGAGCTCCTTGCCTCCGGGGGGCTCGCCGGCCACGGCCCAGGCGCCCAGCGCGATGGCGGCCAACAGGTGGATTGCTCGCCTCATCCGTTCAGCCTCCTTGTTCCCCAGGATGCGTCGTTGCGGCCGCTCCGGGCACGTAGCGCATCAGCCAGGTGTGGACCGGCCCCGTGTTCCCGCCGCAGAAGAGGACGAGGACGTCGAGGCCGGGGTCATAGACCATCGCGGTGTTGGCATTGACCTGTGCGCCGGCCGGGAGCGGGATGCGGGTGTTCGCCCACCTGTTGCCGGCCGCCAGGTCGCAGGCGAACAGGCCTTCCGTGTTCAGGTTGAGGATGCGGTCGTGCCTGGCGAGGTAGACGCTCTCGCGGTAGAAGGCCCGGGGCGGCTCGCCGGCCAGGTCGAGCTTCGCCCAGGTGGTTGCGTTGCCGGCCAGGTCCCAGGCGTACAGGGCCGGCCGGGCCTCCTTGCCGCTGCCCTCCTGGCTGACGAGGACGAGATGGTCGCGGGTCGAGTCGTAGACCATTCGGCACTTCTCGGGGCAGGGGACGGTGGCCTTTCCGCCGCTGAGATTGGTCCACTTCCGCTCCGTGGCGTCGAGCCGGAAGAGGCCCACCTCGGGGCTTCGGTGGTCGCCGGGCGTCAGGTAGTCGAACACGCCGCGGCGCGTGGTGACCGCGGCGCCCGACACCCCCCATCCGCCGATGAACGGCTGGGGAAAGCGGGCGACGAAGTCGCGCCGCGCCGGGTCGTAGAGATAGGTCCAGTCGCCGCGCGGCACGCAACTGATGGACTGGGTGAAGACGACCATCCTGGCGACGGGGTCGTAGGCGTAGCTCGTGCGCCCGTGCTGGACCCAGGGCCTGCCGCGGAAGGTGCGGCAGGCGATGAGGAAGCTCGACTCGTCGCCGTAGAAGCCGTTGTAGGGCGCGGGAGGAAACTCGGGCGGGAAGCTGGTCGTCCAGCGCAGCGTCTTCAGCGACAGATGGCTCACGTCGGTGCCGCAGTAGCCGCAGTGCCCGCCGCCCCAGTAGACGACCTCGTGGCGGTCGGTGTCCACGGTCGCCGAGCCCCAGGTGCGCATCATCCCCTCCCTGGGGAAGGCCAGCTTCGTCCACGTGTTGGGCTCGAGCGCAGCGATGAGCTTCTCGCCCGCGGCCTCGTCGGCCGGCGGGACGCCTTCGGTGTACCACGCCGGGCCGCGGTACTTGGCAATGGGCTCGGGCGGCGCGGTCCGGCCCTCGCCGGCCGGCGCGAGGCCCGGCACCCAGGCATAGACGCTGCTCTGCTTGGGCCACTGGCCGGGGGTCTGGTAGAGGATCGCGCGGTCGCGAGCGGCATCGTAGGCCAGGCTGCACGAGAAGGCGGCAGGGAACTTCCCTGCGACGCGGGTCCAGGTGCCCGTGGCGGCGTCGAGGGTCCAGGTCTCCTCGCTCGCGGCGGCGAGCGCCTTGTCGGGCACCGTGCCGCCCATGAGGAAGACGCCGTGCTTGTCGAGGAAGCAGAGGGCCGGTGCGGTGCGTGGGCAGGGCCTCACGTTGGTCTTCAGCTCGCGCCAGCGGCGGCGGGAGCAGTCGTAGACCCAGGTGTCGGCCAGGTAGTGGTCCTGCGCGTCGCCGCCGAACAGGGCGATGAGGCGGTTCTCCGGGTCGCAGGCGAGGGGCGCGTTGCAGCGGGGCGGCGGCTGCTCGCCCAGGGGCTGGTCGAGCTTCCGCCAGTCCATCGCCTTCGGGCTGAAGAGCCAGGTGCCCGGGCGGTTCTCCTCGCACATGGCCCCGCCGCCGAAGAGCACCACCTCGTCGTTCGCCGGGTCGTACTCCATCGCACTCCAGACGACGTGCGGGGGACTCGTCCTGGGGGTCAGTTCCTCCCACGTGTTCGTCTCGGGGTCGAAGGCAAGGTGCTTGCCGCCGACGAAGAGGAGCACCCGCTTCATCGTGGGCACGTAGGCCGCCTGGTGGAAGTAGCACATGGGGATGGGCTGGAGCAGGCCCTCGGGGCGCTCGAGGCGGATCGCGTGCCCCCAGCGCATCCCTGTGGCGTACATCTTCGGCCGCTGCTGGAGCCAGGCCTCCTTGCCCCTGGGCACGAGCGGGTGCCAGGCGTTCGCGGCCGGGTCGAACGCGACCGAGCACCAGTCGGTCGAGGCGTTCGCCGCCGGCGGCCCCCAGAGGAAGAGCCGGCCGTCGGGGAGCGCCACGAGGCGCGCGAAGCCGCGCGCGCCGACCTCGGCCGACGGCCTGGTGACGATCTCCACCCACTCCCCGGCGTCGCCGGCCTGAGCGGGCCGCGGGACAGCAATCGCTGCGGCGAGCACCGTAGCTGCCAGGGCCGCCGAAGCAAGCCACCTTGTCATTCCCGTGCTCCAATCCGGCCGCCGCCGGCTCTGGGCTCACTCCGCTGCATCGAGCTTCACGTAGTCGAGGCCGAACATGTGGCGCTTGACGGCCGCCGGGTTCGACCCCGTGATTTCGACCGTGAGCTTGTGCTCGCCGGCGTCGAGCGTGGCCGCGCCGACCACTCTCGGCCCGGTGGTGACGACGCCATTGTTGTAGAGGTCAATTGCCTCCCCCAGCTTCTCACCGTCGAGGCGGAACTGCACGATCCCATAGTCCACGGCCTTCGTGAGGTTGGCCGCGACGGAGTACTTGCCGGCCTTGGGCACGGGGAGGGCGAAGGTGAGCTTGTCGCCCGGCTTGGCGTCGCGCCACCAGAGCTGGCGGTCGCCGCTCCAGTTGTGCTGGGTGATGTGCTGGGTTTCGGTGACGCCGCCGGTGCGCTCGACGATGCGGAGGGTTTCGCCTTCGAGCGCGCCCTTGACCTTGACCGGCTGCGGCGGCTGGGGGATGGCGCGTGCCGCCTCGTCGGGCAGCGGCCCGCGGTTGCTCTTCGCGCCGGGGCGCGCGTACCAGTAACTCGCCACGGCGTAGGCCACCTGGCAGCCCTTCCAATGCCACACCTCCATGTCCATCTTCAGGCTCTTGGCGAACGGAATGGCGTCGAGGGAGCGGGTGCGGGTGACGACCGTGTGGCCCAGGTTGCCCGGCCCGTCGCAGCGCACCTGGTTGCAGAACGGCCCCTGGAACAGGCTCGGGTTGCCCCAGGCATAGCCGTAGTAGTCCTCGCTCCCCGTGCCGAAGTGCGAGGGGAAGCTCTCGCCGTCCACCCAGATCTTCTCGTCGCCCTCGCCCCACCAGTCGCGCACGGGGTTCATCAGCGACAGCGTGTCGCCCAGGTAGACGCCCTGGCCTGTGACCTCGACGTAATTCCAGTCCTGGAACGGCCTCGTGGGGATGGGGAACTGCTGCCGCCAGGTGGCGTGGAAGTGCATCGAGTTGTCGAGCCATTTCCACTTGCCGACGATGCCCTTGAGCTTCACGCCCACCTTCTGCGTGCCGAGGTTGACGACGGAGAGGCGGCCCGACTTCTCGTAGGGCATCACCCAGCGGCAGGCCATCGCGCCGTCCTTGGCGACGGCGCGATGCCAGTTGCTCAGCGCGTTCAGGCCCACGCCGCTGCCGAAGAAGTCGCCGAGAGGGCACCAGACCGTTTCCTCGCCGTCGAACGTGGCCCGCAACACGGTCGAGCGGAGCGCCTGCTCGACCTGGTCGGCGGGCACGCCGTCGAGGCGGGCCTCCAGCACCCGCACCGCTCCCTGCTTGAGGGGCAGATCGGTCGAGGCTTCCTGGCCCGGCTCCAGGGCGGCATCGAGGGCGAAGTCCCAGCCCCCGACGAGTGCGGGCGGTTCGAGGAGCATCTTGCAGACCCGCTCGATGGTCGCTTTGCAGGCAGCGTAGTCGTCCATCGTGAACGACTTGACGCCGGTGCCGGCCGGATAGCTGCGGTATTCGATGTTGTACCAGCGGCCGGGCGGCGGGGCGTTGGGGTTGCCGGGGCGGGACTCGTCGTAGGTGATCTTGCAGTGCTTCGCGTAGGGCACGGGCAGGTAGAGGTTCAGGGCGTTGCCGGCGTTCAGGATGGCGAGGGGAGGGGGCACGAAGAGCTTGCCGCTCATCAGGTCCTGCATTGGCGCCTCGATGGCCGGCTGAGCGGCGCCGTCGAGGTAGAAGCGGAGCTTCCCCTTCGGCTGCTGTCCGCCCGACCAGAATCGCACGATGCAGCCTGGCCCTTCGACGTCCAGGAGCACGCACTCGCGGCGGCCGCCCGCCTCCTCCCAGCGAAGCGACGCGCCGCTGCCGTCCATGTTGTCCGTGTTCGCGAACCAGCCGGCGGGGTCGTCGGGCGACTTCGTGCGGCGGTCGTAGCTGCTCGCCTGGCGGCACGTGTACGCCGGCTGGGGCCAGCGGGCCACCGCCTCGCGGTCCACCATCTCCTGGAGCAGCGCCTCCAGCGTCACGGCCCGCTCCTCCGCCCAGGCGCTGGAGAGCAGGAGCCCCGCAGCCAGTGCAACCCAACGACACTGAAGCAATGCCCGCATGCCCGCGTTCTCCACAGGAAGGCCCAGCCTGCCGATGGCAATGTTACGACACGGCGAGCGAGGCTGTCAACCCCTCCCCGAACACCGTCGCGGTTGACAGCCGCAACCAGGCCCGGTACCCTCAGGCCATGACGATCGTGACCTGAGAGGCGAGACGTGAGATTTGTGCGCACGATCCCAATCGCTTGTGCCCTGTTCGCAGCGGCGCACGGCGCGGAGCAGGTGAAGCTCGACCGCGTGGAGCTGATGCCCAACCTGCCCCAGCCCTTCGCGATGCGCGACTGGAAGAAGGTCGCCCGCGACTACGATGCCCTCGTGTTCGACTTCAACGCCAAGGGGCAATACCTGCCCCTCATCTGGTGGGACGACACGAAGCACAACGCGCTCCTCCGCGGCTTCGGCCTGCCCTCCTACGTCGGCTCGCCCCGTCAGACCGGCGGCCGCCACCACGAGGCCATCAACTGCATGGCCGCCGTGGTGGGCGCCTCGCTCGTCGGCATTGACAAGGCGAACCAGGGCGGACGCAACTTCGTCGCCATGTGCCAACGCTACTTCAACCGCGACAACGGCCTGAACCTCTATATGAACAGCGTAGCGCACGGCACGGGCGGGTCGTTCTGGTATGAGACCTATCCCAGCCTCCTCTTCGCCCAACTGCTGCACCTGGTTCCCGGCGTCGGCGAGTTCGGCCAACACCTGCGCCTCTCCGCCGACCGAATGCTCGGCGCGGTTCGCGTCCTCGCCGGCCCCGAGGGTGTGCCCGACTTCAATCACACGGCCTTTGACTACTCCAAGATGGCCCCCGCCGACAACGGCCGCTGGAAAGAGCCCGACGCCGCGGCCGGCTACGCCTGGTTCCTCTACGTCGCCCACGTGAAGACGGGCGAGGCGAAGTATCTCGAAGGCGCCGACCTCTGCCTGCGCTTCCTCGAGAAGCACCCGACCAACCCCTTCTACGAGATCCTCATGCCCTACGGGGCCGTCCTCGCCGCGCGAATGAATGCCGAGCTGGGCCGCCGCTACGACGTCCACAAGTTCCTCACCTGGTGCTTCGGCCCGAGCGTGTCGCGGCCCGACTGGGGCGTCGTGGCCGACAAGTGGGGCGGGCTCGACGTGGCGGGCCTGGGCGGCAGCCTCAAGGACGGTGGCGGCTATGCCTTCGCGATGAACACGTTCGATGCAGTGGCGACCCTCGCGCCGCTGCCCCGCTACGACGCCCGCTACGCCCGCGCCATCGGCAAGTACATCCTGAACGCCGCGAACTCCGCCCGCCTCTTCTACGCCAACGCCCACGACGACGCCCATCAGAGCTGTGCCGCCTGGGCGCGCCAGCACGACCCCAACTCCTGCGTCTCCTACGAGGGCTGCCGCAAGACGGGCCGCCATGACGGCGTCGCACGCAGCCCCTATGCAACAGGCGACGCGGTGGGCCGCAACGGAGCCACGACAACCAACTTCGCCCTCTACGGCGCCAGCCACGTCGGCTACCTCGCCGCGGTCGTCGAGAAGACCAACGTCGAGGGCATTCTCCAACTCGACCTTCTGAAGACCGACTGGCACCATGCCCCCGCCTACCCCACGTTCCTCTACTACAACCCCCACGCCGAGGCGAAGCAGGTCGAGATCGAGGTCGGCCCCGAGCCCCGCGACCTCTACGACGCCGTGAGCCACGGATTCGCTGCCCGCGGCGTCCGCGGCAAGGTGCGTTTCGCTCTCGATGCCGATCGCGCGCGCATCGTCGTCCTCGTCCCAGCCAACACCCGCGTGAGCCGCGAGGGAGAGCGAGTCCTCGCCAATGGTCTCATCGTGGACTACGGGAGAGACGGCCAGTGACGCGGGTCGCCGCTTGCTCCCTGTGAGTCTTGCTCTGTTGAAACGCTCGCGGCGCACAGGCTGGAAGCCTGTGCCACTCCCAGTCCCGGGTTATGCCGCCATTCGCTCTCGGGACGCAGAGCTTGTCCTCGGGCCATTCGCGCGCGCAGGGTGCGTGTAATCTCCTACGGTCAAGGCATCCGCGTCTTGAGCCTCCGAAGGAGGCGACGGAATAAAGCCCACGGCGATGCTTGGGGAGCCGTGGGTTGACG
>Ga0307378_10000474_pt1 | contig 71480 bp, 68 predicted proteins | sample UN1MG_FD_202238 | JGI IMG/M metagenome (GOLD analysis project Ga0307378, IMG submission 202238) | Soil microbial communities from Risofladan, Vaasa, Finland - UN-1 | ecosystem: Environmental > Terrestrial > Soil > Coastal area > Acid sulfate soil | place: Finland: Risofladan, Vaasa | collected... | reverse complement strand
AATGGTTTTCTGACTCTTGCCCTGAAGTTTGAGTAATCTCAGGTGACGTTCGTAGAGCTTGTTAAATCGATTTACTTCTGCTTGTTTCATGATATACTCCTTTTTTATAAGTGCCCGGAATTGGACACATAAAAGGAGTATACACTATTTTTTGTTTTTCCGCCGCGTAGCGGCTTCGTTCAACCAAGGCATTCAGCGGATCGCAAAAAGCGTGCGCCCGCTGATGCCAAATGTTAGCCGTCAGAATGGAGCATAATGGAAATGAAAATATTTGCATCAAGTGCTAATATCACTAAAGAAGAATGTGTTGAGGCGCAAGATATACTTGATGCAGTCGAAACTTTATCCCCAACAGAAAAGCTTGAAGTAAAAATACCTTTTCCGGGGAAAGGCCCAGATTTTTTTCTGCAGTGGGCAAAAGATGAAATCGATGAGGCTGAATCAAATCAAGATGAGGATACTAAATATCGAAAATTTTACAATGCGTCTGTTTTTTCGAAAGGGGCAGTAGAGTGTCTTATTGATTGGTTTCTATCAAAATATCTCCTTCAAAATACCATTTCCCCAATGGCCGGTATTGCACAAAAATTGGAAGCTTTAGATTCTCCAAACTTATTAGGGATAAGTTTTTCATTGTTTAATGATATCGTGTTTGAACCTCGAAATCGTGGCATACATAGGTTTGAACTTGTAGAAGAGCAAGAATCAAAACATGGTTATGAGCTTGCTAATTTGACAGTAAAAAATTGTGTTAACACCGTTAGTCCATCAATTTCACCATTATATTATGGGAAGTTAGAAATTTATGAAGGGAAGGATGCACTTGAAAGAATTAAGGAAAATATATCTAAAGATATTGATGCATTCTACTTTGCAGGTATAGGACAACAGGGATCAGTGGGAATGCTATTGGACAGGGATTGCGAAGGTGGAAAAATATCAGTTCTGACGTCTTTAGGTGATGGAGAGATTGAAAGTCGTTTTTGTAAAATCCGTGGGAATTTTTCATCTGAGCAATTACGGTCTGTATTTACAAAACTCGAAAGCAACAAACCCAAAGCAATCAAATTAACAAATGATGATAACCTTCGTCATGTTATAGAAGCCTTAGTTCAAGCCAATAAACGGCTAACAAAAAAATCCAGCGGACGCAAAAAAGCGCGCCGCTGATTTAAGCGTTGGCCGTAAAGGAAAGAAGAATGAATGATAATCCGAGTGTAGAACGCGATCTCTTGACCCGTCTGGATTTCCTTGCGAATGGGAGCATGGGCATGTCATATCGAGAATTTGAACGAGTTCTCAGAGATGGTGACGCATCTATCCCTGTCACTTGTCTGCACCAGGTTCTCAACATTGCGTGTGACCAATTGGGTTTCTGGCAGGCTGAGTGGCTTTTTTCACCAGCGCATTCTCCGAATACCCTGGCGAAGACGGAAATGGAGGAAGGAATGGGGTCAAGTCTACGTTTGGCCCTTGTTGTTAATTAGTCAAGATTCAAGGGGGCATAGAAGTTTAAGAATAAAGATAAAAAATCAGAAGAAATATTGAAATAAGAGAAAATAGATTGCTCATGGGTCAAACGTAGGCTTGACTCCTTATTCTTCAGCTGAAAACACCTGGTAGTGATGACAAAATGAACGGTTATTGTATATGGCTAGACAAAGATTCTGACGAGATTGATGCCTCTGGAAAAGGAATGGGGTCAAGTCTACGTTTGACCCTTGTTGTTAATTAGTCAAGATTCAAGGGGGCATAGAAGTTTAAGAATAAAGATAAAAAATCAGAAGAAATATTGAAATAAGAGAAAATAGATTGCTCATGGGTCAAACGTAGGCTTGACCCCTTATTTTGGTCGGCTTTTTGTGCAACTGATTCTGAGCGTTGGCCTTCACAAACGATATAGGAGAAAGTTTAAAGAATGAAACGAGCAAGCGAATTTTTCAAGAGCATTCTTGTCGGTGGCATCTTGGTCATTCTGCCATCAGCAATATTCCTGTTTATCTTGAATTGGGTATTCGGATTGGTCCGAAAAGTGATAAATCCCCTCACAACATTCCTAATGACTAAGTCCCACCTGCAAGGTGTCGTGGTGGACGTTCTGGTGATTATCCTTTTGATTATGGCTTGCTTCGTTGTTGGCGTCACCGTGCGGACAAGGCTTGGCAAATGGTTTCACTCGCTTCTGGAATCGAGGATTCTGCTGAAATTCCCGGGTTACTCGTTGATCAAAGAAACTGTATACCAGTTTCTGGGAAAGAAAAAGTCTCCCTTTTCTTCGGTAGCTCTTGCCCAGATATTCGAGAATGACACCCTTGTCTCAGCCTTCATCACCGATGAACATGTTGATGGTAGCTATACCGTTTTCGTCCCAACGGCGCCCAACCCAACCTCGGGGAATATTTACCACCTTCATAGGAATTATGTTCACCCGGTAGACGTATCTGTGGAGGATACAATGAGATCAATCATCGGTTGTGGAGCAGGATCGTCCCGACTGATAGCAAAGTATAAAGAAGGCGGCCAACCAAACACTCCAGGGAATGGGGTCAAGTCTACTTGACCCTTGTTGTTAATTGGTCAAGATTCAAGGGGGCATAGAAGTTTAAGAATAATGAACGGTTATTGTATATGGCTAGACAAAGATTCTGACGAGATTGATGCCTCTGAATACAATTGGAAGGAGCGCTAAGATTTATGGAAAGGACAATTAAATATCAAGGAAATTCTCAGGAAGTGCTTTTTCCGACTATCGATGGGATTATTGTTGATTTAAAAGCGTTATCCGCTATTAAGCATTCTTGCGCATCCAACAATTGTAAAATTTCGCAATGTTGTTGCAGTTGCTATGAGGTGATAATTAATAAGACCGAACTATCTAATATTGTAGATGTAGTCCCTCATGCTTCACAATACTCACCTGTTTTAAGATTAGATAAGGATTTTGACAACGTTTTCGAAGATGAAGGTAAAAACACATATTCAATTGATAAGAACAACAGGGGTTTTTGTGTGTTCGGATATAAAACAAAAGAAAGAAAGGTTTTATGCTCTCTGCACAAAACAGCAGTTGATATGAAAATACCCATAAATTCCGTAAAGCCCTTGGTATGTATTCTTTGGCCATTAGCATTGGTTGAATCTGATCCTTTAGTTTTGTCGGTACAAGAGGATGTTTTCAAATTTCCTTGTAATCAGGAACGAACTTCTCCAACTACTGTGTTAGATAGCGGCATTGCTCAAAACATAAAAATTGCTTTTGGACGTTCGCTTCTAAACAAAATACAAAAAAAAATTTTACAGCTCTAAATGTTAGTTCAAGAGGGATTCGAAACGCTAACCAGGGGAATATAGGGGATGTAGCCCAGTTTATAAGTTTATATCGTCAGGAAGGAAACCCACGGGAACAGCCATTGAAAAATAAGGGAGGATATACGAAGGGGCTCTGGTTATCAAAATCTTGTCGGGGGAAACGCTGATCGCAGGAATGTATATCTCTGAAGCGAACAAACCGGCAAAGAATAAGGGACTAAAACGAACCTAATATAAACAGCAGGAGTTTTTGTAATGTTAGTCTGGCCTGAGGAAACAATATTCCCTGACAGAGAAGATATACCAAAATGGTGCCACACAGGATCAAACCTGTGTCTGGATTTCCATGGTGATCCATTAACAGCAAAGCTGGTGGTTTTTTCTGACGGAAATCATCATATGGCCCTGATGGAAACGTTGCAGTGTTTTTATAAAAACAATCCAAAAGTAAAACAGGTTTTTTATGCGACAACCCCGCCGGGCCCGGTTCTAAAATTACTGAAGCGTGGTAGCCTGCAGATAGGCAATCTTATTTTATCAGCCAGACCCCATGTTTTTATCAGTCCACCTTCTGTGCTCGACAATCTGGTCAATGAAGGATACATGCAAAAGCACGTGCCGTTTATACAAAATCGGGGGAATGTATTACTGATAAAAAAGGAAAATCCAAAAAATATCTCGGGCATCGCCGACCTGGCGCGAACAGATGTGAGACTTTTTCTGTCCAATCCAAAAACCGAAGCCATGAGTTACAAAGGATATGTTGATACCATAAAAGGCCTGGCTGAGCGGGAAGGTGTTGATTTATCTTTTCTGTCAGATGGACTTTCAGGCACAAAAGTTGAGTATGGTGAACGTATTCACCACAGGGAGGCGCCTCAGGCCATAATGGATGGTCGTGCTGATGTTGCTATTATTTATTATCATCTGGCATTACGTTATACGCGTATTTTCCCAGACCTTTTTGAAATAATTCCCCTCGGAGGAACCACTGAAGATCCTCAGCCTTTTCCGGAAAACGTTATCAGCTCGACTCATGCTGGAATAATTGAAGATGGTGGGAAATGGGGGGCACAATTTCTTTCTTTTCTCTCGTCAAAACCTGTGAGTGAAATTTATTCACATCATGGGTTATTACATATTGAAGAAGGCCTTCAATGCCATAAAATGAGGAGATCCCGAAGATGAAAAATTATCTTGAATTATTTCTTATGATGATAACCGGTTTGCTTGTGTCCTGCACTGGTGAAGGTTACTATGGCTCACAAGGTCCTATGATGCATTACGGATTTGGATATGGAGGGATGTTTATGTGGATTATATTTCTGATCGTCATTGGATTGCTGATCTATTTCATTGTTCAGGCCCAGAAAACGAAGGGCCATACGCCGACACAGAATGAAAGTCCCCTGGATATTCTGAAGAGGCGTTACGCAAAGGGAGAAATCGCAAAGGAAGAATATGAGAGAATGAAAAAAGACCTTGAAGGGTAGACCCTGATGACTTATAAGGGAATATAGGGGGCGTACCCAACTTTTAAATATGATAAAAAATCATTTAAAAACAATAAATACGAGATAGGCTGAATTAAAAAAAAAGAGGCATATTTATGCACAGGGTTTTAACAACCTGCTGTTTCTGCGCATGCGGATGCAATTTCTATCTTGAAGTAGATGACGGCAAGATACTCGGGGTAATTCCCAGCAGAGAGCATCCTGTTTCCCGAGGCAACCTGTGCGTAAAAGGTTGGAACAGTTTTGAGTTTATCCTTCATAAAGACCGCCTTTGCTTTCCATTGATTAGAAGGAACGGACGCCTTGAAAAGGCTGAATGGAGTGAGGCTCTTGATCTGATTGCTGAAAGATTTACTCAGATCAGGGAGAAATACGGGCCAGACAGTCTGGGCATTCTTTCATCTGCCAAGTGCACAAATGAGGAGAATTATCTACTCATGAAGTTTGCCAGGGCGGTGTTAAAGACAAATAATATTGATCACTGCGCCAGGCTTTGCCACTCCTCAAGTGTTATAGGATTAAACCATGCTTTTGGTTCCGGCGCCATGACAAATTCTATAACAGAACTGGCAGCAGCCGAGGTAATTTTAGTAACCGGTTCAAATACCACCGATCAACACCCCCAGATAGCGCGTTTTATATTTGACGCCCTTGAAAAAGGCGCAAAACTTATTGTCATAGATCCCCGCCGTATTCAACTAAGCAGATTTGCTCATGTTTATCTTCAGCCGCGTCTTGGCACAGATGTAATCTGGCTCAAGGGTATGATGAAGGTTATCCTGGAAGAAAATCTCTATGATGATTCATTTGTAAGCAGGCGGACAGAAAATTTCAATGCGTTCAGAAAAGACCTGGAGAAGTTTGATTTTGAGCTTGTTGAGAAAGTTTGCGGTGTTTCTCTGGACGACATCAGAAGGGCAGCCCGTATATATGCCGGCGTTAAGCGTGCCATGATAATCTATTCAATGGGAATAACACAGCACATATCAGGGACGGATAATGTAGAATCAATAGCCAACCTTGCCATGCTGACCGGTCATGTTGAGCAGGAATTTACCGGGGTAGGTCCTTTGCGCGGACAGAATAATGTTCAGGGCGCATGCGATATGGGTGCATTGCCTGGAACTCTTTCGGGCTATCAGGATGTTACTGACGAAGATATTAGAAAGAAATTTAAAAAGTTGTGGAAGACAGAGCTTCCGAAGTCAGCGGGGCTGACCAGTATTGAAATGCTTGATGGAAAAAGAATCCATGGCATGTTTGTCATGGGAGAAAATCCGGCTATGAGCCATCCTGATATTAACGAAGTCAGAAAAGTTTTGAGCAGTATGGAATTTTTGGTGGTTTCAGATATATTTTTGAGTGAAACAGCTGAATATGCTGATGTAGTATTGCCGGCCGCGTCATTTGCTGAAAAAGACGGTACGTTTACCAGTACTGAGCGCCGCATTCAGAGGGTTCGCAAGGCAATTCCTCCCGTTGGTTCCAGCTTGCCGGACTGGAAGATTATATCAGAGCTTTCCTCCAGAATGAATTATCCTATGGAATATGAATCTCCGGCTGAAATCATGGAGGAGATCGCAATGCTGACACCTATTTACGGAGGTGTGTCTTTTGACAGGCTCGAGGATGGATGGGGACTTTTCTGGCCCTGTCCGCACAGGGAGCATCCAGGCACTCCTTTTCTGCACAAAGGGTCTTTTTCAAGGGGAAAGGGGCATTTTGAATGCGTTGATTACCGGCCTCCAGCGGAACTGCCTGACAGCGAATATCCGTTTTATCTTACAACCGGCAGGATGTACCAGCACTGGCATACAGGAAGCATGAGTATGAGAATTGCAACTCTTTTTCGAGAAGAGCCTGAGGCAATTATTGAGATTAACTTTGCTGATGCCAAATGTCTGGGATTGGAGAAGGGGGAGCCTGTCCGTGTGATTTCAAGACGCGGGGAAGTTAAAGTAAAAGCACATATTACAGATAATGTGCCGGAAAAAACGGTTTTTATGCCGTTTCACTTTAAGGACGCACCTGCCAATGTTCTTACCAATCCCGCATTGGATCCAAGGGCAAAGATTCCGGAGTTTAAGGTTTGTGCTGTTAGAATAGAAAAGGTGCAATAATGTCAGACAGGTTTATTTTAAGTAAAGAACATCTAAAAAGTTTTTTGCGCAAGATTTCTAAAGAGCATGAACTGATAGCACCTGTTAAAAACAGAAGCGGAGATACACTTCTTGAGGTTATCCCTTCTGTGGATGAAGTTGTTTTTGATTTTAAGTCTAAGCCTGTAATGCCGGCCAAAAATTTCTTTTTTCCTCGTTCTGAGACAATATTTAAATACCAGCGCAAAGGAAAGCATTATAAATTTGATGAAATACTGGACAATACTCCAAGGATCCTGTTTGGTTTACGTTCATGCGATCTTTGGGGGATCCTTTTTCTTGATATGATATTCCAGGAAAACTTTAAAGATCGCTATTATTTGAACAGACGGATTAACGCAGTCCTTATCAATATCGGATGCAATGAACCCATGGGTAACTGCTTCTGCAGAAGCACAAAAAGCGGCCCTTTTCTGACACATGGATATGATCTCCAGCTTACTGATTTAGGGGACAGATTTTTTGTAGAAATAGGACGTCCCAGGGGCAGGGAGCTTGTTGATGAATGGAACTATTTTTTTTCTCCCGCAACCACAAAAGACATGGAACATCAGTATGAGATGCTTCTTGAGGCGGAAAGCAGATTTCATCAGATTGTTGATATGGATACAGCCGTATCCCGCCTTATGAATGATGAGGTGGACGAAACGCTCTGGGAGGAGCTGGGTAACCGGTGTCAGAACTGTGGCGGGTGCGCGTATGTTTGCCCCACATGTTATTGTTTTAATATTGTAGATATACCGATTTCTGATACCGAAGGTGAAAGATTAAGGATACAGGATTCATGTACATTTAGCGGATTTACCAGACTTGCGGGTGGTTATAATCCAAGGCATGAGAGGAAACGCCGGATTCGCAGACGTTTTTATCATAAACTTTATTACGACAGTAAGAAACACTGCCGGCCAAGTTGCGTGGGATGCGGACGCTGCGTAGAAATATGTTTTGGCCGGGTTGACATGATCAATTTTATAAAAAGGGTTTGTGAGCAAGGAGAAAAGAGTTCGAGAGAGAGCTCTTTAAGACTGGGGGAGATACTCGTTGAAGCCGGACTTTTAAAGAGAGAGGAGCTGAAGAATGCCCTTGAAAGGCAGGCCGGCACCGGTGAATCACTTGGCACACAGCTGATAAAGGAAGGCTTGATAACGAGGGATGGAGTTGCACGCGCTCTGGGATATCAGCTTAAGATTCCGGAGAATGCGGGAACAGGAGGCGGTGATGGAAAATAGTGCTCAGGTATTATTGCGCAAAATGGTGGCCAATATATATCTACCTCACACAGCCTTCATTAAAAAGATAAAGGAAGAGACCGGCGATATAAAGACATTTACACTTTGTTTTAAAGAAGAAGAATTGAAAAATAAATTTACATTCAGGCCTGGTCAGTTTGTTCTGGTCTCTATATTCAATTGCGGTGAAGCTCCTTTTTCCATAAGCTCATCTCCTGAAGTCGCCGGAGAAATTCAGTTGAGCATTAAGAAAGCCGGACTTTTGACAGGTGAAATACATAGTCTCCAGGAAGGGGATGAGATATGTATGCGAGGTCCATACGGGAATGGTTTTCCTTTGGAACAGCTTTACGGCAAAAATCTTTTATTTATTGGAGGAGGAATTGGGCTTGCGCCGCTGCGGTCTTTAATCCAGTATGTTTTTGCAAAAAAATCTGATTTTGGCGGAGCAACCATACTTTACGGAGCAAGAACACCCGAAGACATTGTCTTTAAGGAAGAATTAAACAAGTGGAGCAGAGAAAATGAGGCAGAAGTCCTGATTACCGTTGACAGGGGTGATTCCGGGTGGAAGGGAAACACAGGGCCCGTGACGCATTTATGGGAAAAAATTGAGATATCTCCTGCTAATACAAAGGCTGTAATTTGTGGTCCTCCGGTAATGATTCCTTATGTGGTTTTTGACTTGCTCAAGATGGGTTTTGGTGAAGAAGATATTATCTCCACGCTTGAAAGAAATATGAAATGCGGGGTGGGCAAGTGCGGTCACTGTACTCTGGGAAGCAGGTTTGCCTGTATTGACGGCCCTGTTTTTACTTATAATGAGATGAAAAAACTGCCTTTTCTGATTTAAGGGGGCACATAGAGAACGTATTAAACTTATAAACTTGTTTGTCAATTAGGGAATATTGTTTAGCTTTTGCTTTTTTCTTGTTTCAAATTACTGATTTACCGATAGGCTTTACCAATCCTTCCTTCAGGATGGTTTTGATCAAAATAATTTATAGGCAGGTTGAAGCTGCTATGAATGGCCATATCATAGCCAAAGCTGAGCTTGTTGGGACGTATGAGAAATCCAGGTAGTCGATAGGGCGGGGCAAGGGAGTTCATGCAAATATGCGTTTCATATCCTGTTAAAGTGTGTTAGAATTTAAAAAATGCTTTCCTGAATAATGTTTGACAACCCGGCGCAGTTTGCTTAATAGAAGCCATTATGTATAAAAAATCAAACGCGGGTTTCATGAACAAATTTGTGCTTCTGTTATGCTTCATCGCGTTGTTCCTTTCCGGATGCGGTGGCACCATGAACATGCGGAAAATTTCGGTTGAGCCAAAATTTTCGACCGAGAATACGAAGAGAAGTTCCCTGAAAGCGGGGCTCCTTCTCGACGACAAGTTCACCAGCTACAAATATGTCTTCGAGACGGGCAAACAGCTCTTCCTGCTGGCGAAAGTGAAGGGAGAAATAGAGATCGGCAAAAATCTGTCCCAAGCCCTCTACGGGATTGTCTCCAGCAAATTCGGAAACGTCGCCGTTGCTCACGAGGTAAGTGAAATCCACGATGTCGATATTTATTTCGTTCCCCGGCTCAAATTCTTCAAGTATTCGCCTCCCTTTACGGGCTTGGGTTCTCATACCGCCGCCGTGGAGCTGGAAACGGAAATCTTCGCCGGTGACGGACAGCGGCTGCGCGGTTTCAGCGTCAAGCGGGATGGGAGTAGAAACGTGATAAATCAGATCAAAATGGAAACGAATTATGATATGGCGCGCTACGCGGTGAACGAGGCCATAGACAACCTTCTGAAGGAATTTTCACGGAAGCTTGATGAGTTTTATTAATTCAATAGGTACACCATGCGGCTGACGCGATGGCTGTTGATTGTCATGGTCCTCTGCACCAGCGGTTGCGGGCTCCGAGGCTTGACCCGTTCCGAAAGTCTTGCCAACTACCATCCTATCTTACTGATCAACACCACGAGCAAGGGAGAAATACTCACCCGGGAAGGACTGGACTACTTGCGCGAAGGTTCCTTCGATAAGTTTCTGTTCTCCATGCGCGAAGCTCTGACGTTTTACGCCGGCAATGGGGAAAAGACCTCCGATCTTTGCCGCTATATTGGCAAGGCCTATCTTGATCGAAACGAATACGACAAGGCGCTGTCCTATTTTAATCAATCGTTAGCCGCCGCCAAAAACAGCCGATACCAGGAGGGGTTTATCCTGACGACTGTCGGACTGGCAGATTGCTACAAGAAAATCGGGGATACGGATAAGGCCGCAGAGGTTCTGGCGGCAGCCCAGCAGGGCAATCGTGAGTCCACAAAAGGCGAACATCCGCTCATTGCGCTCAGCATGGGGGAGACCCTCGCACAGCAAGGCCGTTTATCCCAGGCGCTGGAAATCTTCACCGGAACCCTTTCCAACATCGACAGCTACAAGGACGACAAGCTCAAACAATCGGTCTATTCGTCCATGGGCACGACCCTTTTCGCCCTCGGCCGTTACCGGGAGGCTATCACCCATTATCGACACGCCCTCGATCTTGCCCGGAAAAGTTACAACACGTCGGATATCGTTGACATCCTCAACAACATCGGCTTTTGTCAGGTGTCTTTGAAAAAATACAGCGAGGCCGCTATGTCCTTTAAGGAAGGATTGGGACTTCTGGCCGTCATGGACCTGCAATACTCCGAAAAACAGATGTACGCCAATTATGGTCTGGGGCTTTTGAATGAAGAGCAAGGCCGCAATGCCCAGGCGCTGCTCTACTACAACACCGCCATCAAGTTCATTGAGGATTTGAGAGGCAGCCTGAGTTCGACGGAGTTCCGATCCTTGTTCCTGGCCAATAAAATCGCCGCCTATGAACATGCCATCGATATTCTGCTCACGGCAGTCGATCGGACGCCGGATGAAGTTCGCCTTGATGCGCGATTTGCCAAAGCAAATCTCTCTCCCGTGGAAGTGGCCTTCTTCTACGCAGAAAGTACCAAGGCCCGATCCTTTCTCGAACTGCTTTACAAAGCCAGAACAGTTTCTCTCGCCGACCGGATCCCCCGCGGGTTGGCCGAGCAGGAGCGGCGATTGCTCAGCACCCTTGATTCGATCCAGGCCTCCGGAAGCGGCCAGTCGGAAGCACAGCGAGAGATCCTGAAAAAATCAAAACGCGAACTCGATGAGTTGATCGCCAAGTTACGGAAAGAGTATCCGGATTATGCCTCCATCCGCTATCCAGAGCCGGTCATGGCCGGGAATATCCCGCTGCGCGCCAACGAGGTGCTCCTCGCCTACAAGGTCAATCCCAGAAAAACCTTTCTCTGGATCATCGAAAAGGGCAAGAAACCGTCGGTCATCGAAATCGCCGTGAATCGGGAGGAACTTATCCGAAAAGTCGGGGAATTCAGGAGTGAGCTTGAAAATCCGGACAGACTGGACGCCTACAACCCCGAGAAAGGGCAAGCTCTGGGCAGGCTCTTGATGGAAGAAGCTCTCAGCCGGATAGACCCCGACAAAAACGTCATCATTACCCCCGACGGTGTTCTGAATATGCTTCCCTTCGAGGCATTAACGGCTGGTAGAACAAAAAACGCGATTCAATACCTGGGAGAAAAATACAAGATCAGCTATTATCCTTCCGCCTCGATCATGGCGACCATGCGGCGGTTCAAAGAGAATCCAAAATTATCCCGGCCCCTGTTTGCACTCGGCGATCCGGTCTATGAGGATTCGGATGTGCGTTACAGCCGAAGAAAGTCCGACAACATCGTCCTGGCATCAGCCGATCAGACGCCCGGTTTTAATTTGCGTAGCGCTCTGGTTCGCAACGGCTTCTCTTTGCCTCGCCTGCCCGAGACCCGCGACGAGGTCCTGAAAATCGGCGCGCTCTTCGGGTACCAAACCAATGACCGCGACATCAAGCTCGATATGGACGCCTCCAAAAGCGAACTTTTGAAATCCGATCTTGGCATTTACCGGTTTATCCATTTTGCCACTCACGGTCTTTTGAGCGGCGACATTCCTTATATCCTGGAACCGGCGCTGGTTTTAAGCCAGCCGGGGAACCGCAACCCTGAGGATGGCTTCCTCAAGATGAGCGAGATTCTGGAACTCAAGCTCAACGCAGATGCCGTTGTCCTATCGGCCTGCAAGACGGCCCTGGGAAAAGAGATCGCCGGAGAGGGAATCGTGGGTTTAAGCCGCGCCTTCATGCTCGCAGGAGCCAAATCAATCATCGTGAGTCTCTGGAGCGTGGAGTCGAATTCCACGGCCGTCCTGATGAAGCGTTTTTACTCGCATCTAAAGCTCGGAAGGTCCAAGGAAGAGGCGCTCAGGCTGGCCAAGCAGGAATTGAAAAGCCAAAGCCTGGCCTCCACTGATCTCAGCCGTGGCGTCACGATCGCCGGACGGGACAAGAAGATTCAAACCGGCGCCTCCCATCCATTTTTCTGGGCGCCTTTCATCCTGATTGGTGAATGGGAGTAAAAATACCCGGATTCCGATTCATTCAAGGGCAAGGGGGCCCATGCAAATATGCGTTTCATATCCTGTTAAAGTGTATTATGTGATTATCTATGCCAAGAAAAGTAAGTGGGGCAAGAAGGGGGACGGCTGCCGCATGATCCGCCGACTCTCAACGGCTCTTCTGGTCTGGATATGCTTGTCTATTGCCATTCCCGTGTGGGGAGAAGATGATCCTCTCCTTTCTGAGATGACTGACAAATTCAATGCTTTGACGAACTACACCACCCTTCTTGATTCGGAAGGGGAAGGTGAGCGCAGTAAGATTTTTTACACTTACAAAAAACCGGGATTTATCCGGATGGATTTTATCCAGCCCCATAAAGGGGCAATGCTTATTTTCAATCCCATCAAAAACAAGGTGACCCTTCGTCCCTTTTCAAAATGGTTTTTCAAATTCAACCTCGATCCTGGAAACCGACTGATCACCGATTCAAAAGGCCATACCGTGGACCAGTCCGACATCGGTGCTTTGATCCGGTCCATAGTGGTGAGCGCTCGTGAAGGTTCCGTTACTCACCTGCCGCCTGAAACTCTGGAGAATATCGCCTGTCCGCGACTTCGTGTAGAAAGTACCAGGACAACTTATCTTTTATGGATTCATCCGGAACTTTGCTTGCCCATCAAGATAGTTAAACTCTTCTCTGAAGGAGAAAAAGAAGTTGTATTCCTGCGGAACCTTATAGTCGACGCTTCCCTTGACGACAAATTGTTTACCCCATGAAACGCAGGTGCTCGGTGTCACCCATTGACGGGCTGTTGCCCAAAAGCAATTCTTCTGCATTTTGCTGCTATTGGTACTCCTTTCGCCAAAATGCAATCAGGCAAGTGGATTCCGGCTTTCGCCGGAATGACAAACGGGGCCGGAATGACAAACGGGGCCGGAATGACAAACAGGGTCAAACCGCGAATTTGAGTTTATCCTTTCCTTAGTTTTCGGCTGTCACCCACTCGAAGAGTTACATTTGTGGAATCAAAATATTCTATTAGAGGGATTAAATACTTGCGGGATACAGATACCATTTCCTTGAACTGAGGCGTTGTAATTTCTCCATGAGATTTCAAATAATCAACCAGCCCTTTTTTTAACTTGTTGACGGCCTCTGCATGGAAATAGAGATCCTCTTTTACCTTAAGCAGAAATCCTTCATCAACAAGCAGCATCAGCACATCTTTTGCCCGTTTTGAATCAATATCAAACGACTTGCTTAACTCTTTGAAGTAGGGGGGTGTCAGCCCGCTTTTAAGATAGGTGTCCAGTATTTTTATTTTTATGTCGGCCTGATCAACCTTCAGAGAAACAGTATGCGAAGATAAATGGACATTGTTTTCTTCCTGAATAATAACTTTATCCTTTATCATCAGATTAAGCATAAGACTGAAAAGCTTTGTCCCCAGGTCAAAAGGAAACTTTGATCTTAACTCCTCTTTTGACATGCCGGCCTTTAAGGGATTTGATTTGTGGTAATTTGAGAGATAATCGAGTGCTTCCTTCTTTAATTTTTCAATGCCGTTATTATGGATGTAGATTCGATTTTCCCTGTCAAAACAGACAATTGCTTTTTTTGACAAAAGTTTCTGGATGAAATTATCGAGCTGTTTCTCGGGAAGATTGGTCATTATTTTAAGGTCGGCAAAGGAGACTCCGGCATAACCGGAATCATCGGCATGAGATGAAATTATTTCTTCAGGTATGTTGTCGACAATCCCCTTTAATAGTTTGGTTACCTCCGGCTTAAAGCGTTTGTGCTTCTGGGGTATTGGATTTAATATATGCCCGCCGCCGATAGTTCGTACCGGCGAATAACTTCTTATTACAAACCTGTCATCCTTTACCAGCGCAACCGGAGAGTCAAGCCTGACCTGAGCAAGAGCTGTTTCCCCGGGAAGAAGCTCATCCTTGTCAAGAAGGATAAGAACGCCTAACACCTCACTGGTTCCTGTGTGAAATCTGATGCGCGCCCGGTTTTTAGCTGATTTTTTATTGCTGCCAAGATAGTTAACCAACACGTCTATCATGAAGCTCGGCTTCAAGTCGCCTGTAGTAGATAATACCTCTCCGCGGGTTACGGAAGACTTATCAAGTCCCTGAAAATTAATGGCTGTGCGCATTCCAGCTTCCGCAACATCCAGGTTTTGGTTATGAACCTGAATTCCACGCACCTTTGAAGTAATGTTGGACGGATATATCATAATGGTATCTCCGACATGGATGCTTCCTGATATAAGCGTTCCTGTAATTACCGTCCCAAATCCCTTCATACTGAAAACCCGGTCAACAGGAAGGCGGAACAGACCTGTTGATGTGCGCACAGGAATTAAGGCGCTCAGTTCATCCAGGGTTTTGATAAACTCCGGTATGCCTTTGCCCGTGGCAGATGATACAGGCACAATAGGGCTGTCTTCCAGAAAGGTTCCCCTGAGAAATTCTTTGATATCCTCCAGCACAAGTTCCAGCCATTCCTGATCCACAAGGTCGATCTTAGTCAGGACAACAAAGCCGTGTTTTATGCCGAGCAGAGAACATATCTCCATGTGTTCTCTGGTTTGGAGCATTACCCCTTCATCAGCGGCAATAACCATCGCTACGATATCGATTCCTGTGGCGCCCGCCACCATGTGCTTGATAAATTTTTCATGCCCCGGCACATCGACAATTCCGATATGCTGTCCGCTGGGAAGATCCATTGAAGCAAAACCAAGCTCAATAGTTATGCCGCGAAGCTTTTCCTCCTTTAAGCGGTCGGTGTCTATTCCAGTGACAGCCTTAATAAGTGAGGTTTTGCCGTGATCAATATGCCCGGCGGTTCCTAAAACAATCTGTTTCAATGATAAAAGGCTCCTTTTGCAAAGGTCTTGGTTTGATGTATGGGGCAGAGGAAGGTGTTTCCAGGGTTGCTTTAATTTTTTGGTGCCGGAGGTCGGAATCGAACCGACACGAACTTAAAGCTCGGAGGATTTTGAGTCCGAAACAGGCAAAATGTTGCATAACTGGAAACCATTGACTATGTTGTATATATCAAGTAATTACAAAAGGAAAGCGTTTTCTTCAAGTTGGATAGAGTTGGTTGGAATTGGAAGGAAGTTTGAAGCCGTGGGCACAATAACGGGCACGGAATAAATAAAATCTGGGGATAGGTTATCGAGACCGAACGACGGCAATCCTGAGCCGTCTTCCCCAGAATCACCTATCAGGGCGTTAACAGGAGAGCGCAAAAGATGGATCAATCCGAAAGAGACAATTTTCAGCTTTTAAAAGACATTATTTCCACCTGCGAACAATCTAAAACATTTACAGATATTCCAAAGCAACCTACCTATATGTTGTTTGTTTTGCAGGGCAAAGCCGAATTTGATTGCATACACGCCCTTGCACTTATTTGTGATATAGAGGGCAAAAAACCGGATGCCGTGCTTGCGGGGGTTCAGTATATCGTCAGAAACATGGCATGGGGTACTTTCCTTGAAATCCTGTCACTTAAAAACCACCGAGCGGAAATTCCTTATGTTGTCTCAACGTGGAGGTATTTGCTTGGGTGTAACCGAGAATTGGTGAAGCGTCTCACAGAAGGCAAGCCTCATTTACGGACAGATATTTGCCACCAGTTGTATGTCTTCGAAAACAGTCGAAGGCGGGAAAAAGACTTAGATTCGATATTAAGAACTTGTGAGTTGTTGATTAAAGCTTTCGCCCCACAGCAGAAGATAGTTGAAAAATTAGGGATGCCTTTTGGGGAACATAGGCAGATCAAGAGAACGATTGACAAGCAAAAAAACATAACTGACAGTAAGCTTGACTATACAATCGCCCTTCTTGAAGAAATCGACAAAAACCAGACAGACGCTGAATTGATGTCTGGGAGCCTTGATAATCTCACACTAAGCAAGATCTCAAATACCATTCCTGATAGGGTGCCCGGCTGGACTGAGTACTGTCTAAAGCGAATGAAAGAAGCGATTGAGGAACGGGTAAAAATCCTTTCACCCTGTTTTGAAACTGAGGACGTTCGTAAACTCACCGGAAGTGCCTTCCGCAAAATGTCCCTTTTAGTTGAAAAAAAACAAGAAAATGAAACCGAACGTAATTTGTCACGAGTTCCTTTTTTTGAAAGAGTTAATTCCCTGCCACCTACCGATCTCCTTCCTTTAATAGCTCCCCTCGACTTCGGGGATAAAAAAACATCTGAGACAAAAGAAGTTGACCTTTCTTCTCCTGATGAAACTAAGAAATGGTTTGATGGAAAAAAAGAAATTTACGATTGGGCTGTTAATGAACCGTCTCTTGAAGAATCAGAAAAAGATGGCAAAGATGTTCAGGAACCCGACGACCCCTTAAGAGAAAAAGAAAACACTGATGCAATCAAAACGCTACTGAAAGAAATATTGTCAGAAACAAAAATCACGGGAGACCATGACAAGCATGTCGAAGCATACCTTTTTTATTTGGAAGGAACTCACACCCTAAAAGAAATCGAAGCCAAATTTAATCTCGACACGAAAAAGTTCTACAGAATCAGGCAGGCTATAGAGCAAAGCCCAAAACTGGCAAAACACCCAAGGATCAAAAAAATAATAGAGACCCGGAGAATCATTGAACCTCACGAAGAAATAAAATTAATAAAAGACAAAATCCTTATCTGCCCCAAATGCAACTTAATCCATATACCGGGAACCTATAACGAAGAATTCCCATACTGTAGCGAATGTGTTGAGATAAAACTCGTCCTTATACCAAAAAAACTTAACTTAACCACAGGAATTTGAAGTATTCTTAAATTAAGCTAATTTTTTTCTTTCGTAAAGAAATACAGATACTTAGGGATTAAGCTGAAAATTGATTTTTCAATGGTTGGAGCTACCCATCATATCATGCCACCGTCACCAAAAGCGGGGGTACCCCCCTTCTCCCTTGCCGAAATAATATCTTGATGATCCTGCACCATCTAAAGCCTATCCGATACAAACTATCTATACGAATATGATGCCTTATCTAAGCTTGATTCCTTTCACCCTCACACGACATGGCTGCAAACTATCTCAAGGCATAGTCTTATGAGAGAGTTTCTATCTATCCATATAGCGTGACTGAAATACAACGACTAACCAGCTATTATACTACGGCTACGCAATTGAAATGAACTATTGTTCTTAAGGGTATATCTGACTATGCCCTAAACAAAAACCCGCCTAACCTTTTCATTTTACAATCAATTCTAAGCGTACTTTCTCTCAACCCATACCATCATAAGCCTTTAGGTCTGAAGTCTGTTCTGGCGGCGTCTGGTGGCCTCTGGGTGCGTCAATAACCCCCTGAATCGATCAACTCGACTATCTATCCTTATACAATAGCACCATCTGCAACAATAATACGGTTTACAGAACCACCACAGGATCAAATGATTCTTGCAGGGAATTTCTATCATCTATGCAAGCGACGGACACATTCCGGGCACAATTGGTCTTTTTTGAGGCTTGTTTATCTTTATCTAATATTTTTATCTTTCAATATCAGATACTTAGTTTGCCTACCTTCCAATGACACAAAGGATTGAACATCCCATGCGTCTGTTGAAATCACCTTTCAGATAAAAATATATTTCATTTTCAGCACGGGAAGTGTCCGGTTGTCGTTCCTACAAGTAGTGACGGAAAGAAAGGAGAAAGGGAAATGGTTATAGTTGAATTTTCACAAAAGGGGGTTGGGAAGATCTATGTCCAACACGCTGGGGAAGATGAAGAAGTGTCAGATTTCCTTGCCTTACAGTTTGTTAAACCTCGTCTGATAGCCTTACACGCAGTTTTGAAGGACTCTTTTCAGGCAAAAAGTAATGAGAAAAAAATAAAAGCTACGCAAAAGAATTACAGGGGAGAGAATGAACATCCTAAAACCAATAAAAAATAACATAGATCAAGAGTTAAAAGACAAAAAAGCGTGGATTGTCTGGAAAATCGAAAACACAGAAGGCAAACAAACAAAGGTTCCTTACAATGCGAAAACAGGGAGCCGAGCCAAGTCAAACGATCCAGAAACATGGACAGACATCGAAACAGCCTATGGGTCCTACGAAAAAGATATTTATGATGGGATTGGTTTTGTTTTGTCGAAAGAGAATCCGCTTGTGGGTATTGACCTTGACCATTGTGTTGATCCTGAAACCGGAAAGATTGATCCGTGGGCACAAAAGATAGTTGATGGGCTTCCTACCTATTGGGAGCTAAGCCCTTCTGGAACAGGCCTGAGAGCTTTTGTGAAAGGTAAGCTACCACCGGAAGGACGGAAGAAGGGGAATATTGAGCTTTATGAAGCTGGACGGTACTTAACAGTTACAGGTCATAAACTTAACGGCAATCAAATAAAATCCCTGCCGGAAGAACTTAACAAACTTCATGCCGAAACATTCAAGAAAGTTGAAACGAAAAATCAGCCGATGCGACAAAGCTTTAATAATCAAGAGCTTTTGACTAAGGCCTTTGAATCAAAACACGGCCATAAGATTAGGCTCTTATTTAATGGTGACACTTCGGATTATTCTTCACCTTCTGAAGCAGATCAAGCGTTATGTAACTACTTAGCCTTTTGGTTTGATAACAACTATGCAGCTATTGATCAAGTGTTTCGCAGCTCTGGCTTAATGCGTGAGAAGTGGAATGAGAAGCACCATGCGGACGGGCGGACTTATGGTCAGGCAACCATCGGAAAAGCGATAAGCGCAACTAACGAAACATATCAATCAAGGGCACCGAAAGAACCGAAGCAAGAGGAGAAAATCCTTGTAATCAATAAATTTTCCCCCCGGCCATGGGTGGTTAAACTTCGCACCAAGTTCAATTTACGTTCTGATTTCCAAAAGCGGCTCTGGATTTATAATACTCAACTGGATCTCTGGAAAGAAAATGCCGAAACGATTTTAGAGGCTGAGCTTCGTAAAAACCTTTTAGGTGATGAACTCCTAAAACAACACTATGTCGCAGAAATTCTCGCAGATGTTAAAAGCTTGTCATTTTCTCAAACTGAGAATCTTGAACCCCCACCGCACCTAATACCATTTAAGAATATTATTTATAATATAAAAACAGATGAAGAGTTGAAATATAGCCCGGAATATTTTTTCACTTCTAAACTAAATGTAAATTATAACCGGGAAGCAATCTGCCCTTTTATTGACAGTACATTCTCACAGTTGGTTCCTGAGCCAGACCATCTTTTTGAACTAACTGCTTACTGCTTATATCGAGCCTACCCTTACCAGAAATGGTTCTTTCTTTATGGTTCAGGTGGAAACGGAAAGACTGTCTATACTATGATTTTGGAATCACTTTTAGGAAAAGAAAATATTCGATCTATCACAGCGGATCAGTTTGTTGATAACCGCTTTGCAGTGGCCGATCTTCATGGGAAGTTTGCGAACCTTGCAGGGGAAATGTCTTATAATACTCTGGAAAAGACCGCTATTCTCAAACAGCTTGTGGGTGGGGATTTACTACGTGCAGAACGTAAATACAAAGAGCCTTTCTATTTTAACAACTATGCGAAGCTGATTTTTAACACTAATTCACTGCCGAAAACTACCGACAAGACCAGAGCCTTTTATCGCAGGCTATACCTGATTGAATTTCCGAATCGTTTTGAAGGCTCAGACAAGGAAGATAAGCTGCTTTTTCAAAAAATTACACAAAACGAGCTTGAAGGTTTGGCGATTAAGAGCCTGGGGTTTCTTTTGAACCTGTATGACAGGGGTTTTTTTTTCACAAATGATAGGGGGGTGGATGATTTGACGAAAGAATATGAACAACTAACAAACCCTCTTATCACCTTTTTAGCAGAAACAACCGAACAAGATGCTACCGGAACTATTCCTAAATGGCAGCTAAGAGATTTATTTGTTCAATGGTTGTCTGATAAAAGCTTCCGAATATGGAATGACACACAAATAGGTAAGGAAATGAAGACCTTAGGTTATGATGATGGAAGACAAAATTTTGATGGAAGTACTCAAAGATGCTGGTTCGGTATAAGGTGGTTTTCCACAATAGGGGGATAAGTGCTTGATATAATTAACGATGACATAGTTGACATAGTTGACAGGGTATATACAACAATCTCTCTGAGTGTAGAAAGTTGTTGGGAAATGGGTGTCAACCCTGTCAACCCTGTCACTCTCTTGTGGGAAATAATGGTGTAAAAATGGAAATAGTTAATAATCTTAATATGTTAATCGACAACTGAAAGACTAAAACAGGCAAATGCTTAACATAAAGTAAATTAAGACGGAAAAGGAGTTAACGGAGAGTATGAAAAATCTAATAAATGACGATGAAAAGTTTGTAGCACTACTGGATGAAGGAAAGACAGGAAAGGAAGTTGCGGCGTTTTTCAATGTTTCCCCTTCGGCAGTAAGTCAGAGGTTGAAGAAGTTGAAGTTACAGGCGCAGTCAGATGCGGTTTTGACACCATTGAGTAAAGAGAAGCAGGCTTTTGTTATCGAGAGAGCTTCGGGCAAGAATAACCTTGAGGCTGCCCGTGTAGCGTTTCCGAACTGTACCACGAAAGAGTCTTTAAAGGTGATGGGGAGCCGATGCAATGCCGATCCAGATGTTACCATTGCCTTGAGTACTTTAATGGCACAAGAGGGCATCCCGCGCCGCAAACGGATAGGGCGATTGAAGGATATGATTATGAGTCCGGATATGACAGCGGTTGGTAAAGGGCTTGATATGAGTTGGAAACTTGACGGCGCATACGCACCGGAAGAAATTCATATTGTTCCCTATGATCCGGTGGCTATGAGAGAAAGGTTTGCCGAACTCAAAGCCTTGATGCAAGAAGCGATTGAAATGGAAAAAAACACGATTGAAGTCAAAACCACAAACGAATGAAAGGAGAATTGAAAAAATGGATATTCACGATTTACTAAATGGCAAAGAATTGAACAGGGAAAACATCCGAGAATTAGAGCGAAGCCGAAAGCGAGACCCATTGAAGGGTGTGGAGGATGCCGAGTTCTTTTCGGCAACATCAGATGCATTGAAGGAACTCGACAAGCAAGATGACTTGCTAAATGTTTCAATCTTAAAAGAGGATAGTTTTGCTTTGAACATGGCGGCGGATGACGTGCTTGACTTCGATTTCATTGTGAGGGCGAAGCAAAACCCCAAATATCTTGATCCAAATCATAGGGATTATCTGTATGTAAGAGCGGTTGATGCAGCAGTAAAAGAACTGGGCGCAAAGAGAGATGCGGCTTTAAAGCTTCAGTCGGATAGGTAAAAACAGATTTATTAACCCTTAACAGAAGGAGAACCGAAAAATGACACAAGCAGACAAGAGCAAAGTTTTTTCATGGCCGGAAACAGGCCCTTTCCAACCTGATCCTAAAAAGTTTCAGGGCAAAGAGAGTGCAGGTTTTTCGCAAGTTATCATTCCAGGCGAAAAAATAATGCCACAGACAGTCGATCCCCAGATAAAAAGATCAGGCGATCAGTAACCGGAACGGGGCAAGTCAACACGACAAGCCCCAAAAAAACGAGGTAAACAATGGACAAACGACCAGCACCACAAAAAATCTTTGCAAGAGATCGGGATTCTCTTAAGGGCAAGCTGTCTATCCTATTGAGAGAAGAACGGATGTATTTGACTTCCTTGGAATCTGAGCGGGAGCTTGTAGAATCTGAGGAACAGCATTTAAACATCAAGCAATACTTTTTAGAAGTTGCGGAATCTCAACAATATATATCACTTTTAGAAAATCGTATAAAAGAAATGGAGAAAAAATAATGAAGACGGCTGAAGAACTAAGAAAAATGATGAAGGACAAACGCTATTCGGGTTCCAATAATGAACGTGATGCGTCATTTATAAAAGAGGTTGAAGATGGTTTTGTGGCCTTAAATCCATTAAGAGAAGTCCACCCAGAAAGGGTTTCTGAAGCAATTACGTCGGAATATGAAGCCCGGAGAGAACAACTTTCTATTTGTGGGGCGGCCATAACTGAAGCTAAGTCTCAAGTCAACCTGCTTGAATCACAAATTGACAAAATCGAACAGGGCGGGGATCTGAAAAAGATTCGCAAACACTTGTTATTATTGGAAGAAACGGGCTTATACCTCAATATATTGGAGGGTCGTAAGAACGTTATTGGAAAGCTATCGGCTGAAGCAAACGAGCGATACAGACAGGCGGTCGAAGTGACACATCCTTGTTTTGGCTGCAAATGTTTTGTAAATCAGAATCAGAAACCGAGCTGTATTTTCAAAGAGGGCAAACCCGCCGTGCCTACGTCACAAATAGATCAATGCCCTGATCCCGCCGGACAAATGCTTGATAAGGGTAGGCCAATTATAGGCAGAGGGCGAAACCTTCCCTCTCACGGCGAAGGATGAAGATGAAAATCACCTTAACCAACAATCTGACAATTTCCGGGGCACCGGAAGCCTTACTACGAAAAATCAGGGGAATCTTGACCATAGAGAATCCGGTTTTTCTTGATAATAAAAAAATGGGCAGGTGGAATGGGAACACACCTGCTCACTTGAAGTTTTATGAGAAAACAGACAACGGCGGCCTTGTCATTCCCAGAGGTTTTACGAAGCAATTAATAACAATGGCACACGAACTCGACCTACCATATCAGCTTGAAGATAATAGGCGGACATTGCCTGTAATAGACTTCACCTTTCACGGCAAGTTAAGACCGTTTCAAGAGAAGGCAGTTACAGGCATATTGTCACGTGACTTTGGGACATTATCAGCGGCAACTGGATCGGGTAAAACCGTTATAGCCTTATATATGATAGCAAAGCGCAAACAACCGGCATTGATTGTGGTTCACACTAAGGAGCTTTTGAACCAGTGGATTGATCGGATTGAAACCTTCTTAAAAATACCAAAAGATGAAATTGGCATTATAGGCAATGGCAAGCATACCATTGGCGCAAAAATAACCGTGGCACTGGTTCAGTCACTTTATAAATGTGCTGAGGAAGTTTCACAGCATATAGGGCATCTTATTATAGATGAATGCCACCGGGCGCCTTCCAGAACATTCACCGAAGCAGTGACGGCTTTTGATAGTAAATACATGCTTGGATTGAGCGCAACACCCTGGCGGAGAGACGGACTTTCTAAGCTGATATATTGGCATATTGGCGATGTTTCCCATGAGGTCGATAAAACAGGTTTGATTGAGAACGGAGACATCTTACAGGCTGATATTGTTATCAGAGAAACAAACTTCACAACCTGCCTTGATCCATCAAACGAGTATTCAAAAATGCTTTCAGAGCTTACACAAGACACAGAAAGAAACCATTTAATAACTTCAGGTGTAGCCAAAGAAGCAAAGAACGGCGGGGGAATATGTTTGGTGCTGTCAGACAGAAAAGCGCACTGTAAAGCCTTACAGCAAGTCTTGACGGATGATTATAATGTTTCTTCAGTATTACTAACCGGAGATATACCTGCAAAACAAAGACAGGATATTGTCAACCGTTTAAACAAAGGCCGAATCAAGGTGCTTATAGCCACAGGACAGCTTATTGGAGAGGGCTTTGATCTGCCTGAAATGCAAACCTTGTTCTTGACCACACCTATCAGCTTTGACGGCAGGGTTCTTCAATATTTAGGCAGGGTATTAAGACCATCACCCGGTAAGAAAAATGCAAAAGTATATGACTATGCAGACGTGAACGTCGGCGTCTTAAAGGCGGCGGCAAACTCACGGCAAATGGTTTATAAAAAACAAAGATGAAAATGCAAAGGGCAAAAATATCAAAACGTCTTTACTCCATACCGGAGGCGGCGATCTATCTTGGACGAAGTGTCTGGGGAATCCGTGAAATGGTATGGGCGAATAAACTGCCTTGCATTAAGGATGGAAGAAGGGTTTTGCTTGATATTCAAGACATGAATAAATGGATAGAACAAAATAAAACTAATTTTTCTTATTAAACCCCTTGACAAACATAATCCAATGGTTTATAATACAAAATATGAAACCGATTAACTTAAAAAAATGGAGGTTAAAAAACGATTGGAGTCAAGAACAGTTGGCGTCTGCACTGGGTGTTACGATTCAGGCAGTGTCAAGATGGGAACGGGGAACCAGGAAAATTCCTTCTTTTCTTTTTTTAGCACTTGATCAATTGGAAAGTAAGGGGGATGACCTGAAACCTAAAACCAAACGCAAAAGGTTAAGTGGGGGGGAAAAATGGGAATGATCTATAAGAGGGGGGCGGTTTACTGGATAAAGTATTATCGCAACGGAAAACCTTACAGAGAAAGCACAAAGTCAAGCAAGGAAACGGAGGCAAAGCATCTTTTGAAGCGGCGTGAAGGTGAAATCGCACAAGGAAAGATTCCGGGGGTTGTATTTGACAAGGTGAGATTCAAGGACCTGGTAGAAGGATTCCTTGCCGATTATCGGATCAACGAAAAGAAATCCCTTGTGAGAGCAGAAAGAAGCGTCAAACATCTTAACAAGGCATTCGATGGAATGAGAGTAACGAACATAAACAGCCCTGCAATCAACCGCTATATAGAAAAGAGGCTAGAGGAAGGGGCTGCAAATGCAACAATAAACAGGGAGCTTGCCGCATTAAAAAGGATTTTCAATCTTGCCGCAAGACAGACACCACCGAAAATCGACAAGGTGCCTTATATATCTATGCTCAAGGAAAGCAATGTCCGTAAGGGTTTCTTTGAACACAGTGATTTCTTGGCTTTACGGGAGGCCTTGCCGGATTATCTCAAGGGCTTTGTCACCTTTGCCTATAAAACCGGATGGAGGGTGTCAGAAATCAAAGGGCTTACTTGGTCACAGGTTGATCTTGTGAACGGGATTGTTCGACTTGAGACGGGGGAAACTAAGAACGATGAAGGGCGGACAGTCTATCTTGATGAAGAATTACAAGAGGTTTTTCAAAAGCAAGCGGAATATCAAAAAGGAAGAAAGACTATCCTTCCTTGGGTGTTTACCACAAACACGAGCGATAGTGTGCTGAAGGATTTCCGGGGAGCATGGACAACGGCTTGCGAAACGGCTGAGATCGGCAAACGGATATTCCATGATTTTCGCAGGACAGCAATCAGGAACATGGTCAGGGCCGGAATCCCTGAAAGGGTTGCAATGATGATTTCAGGCCATAAGACCAGATCAGTTTTTGACCGATACAACATTGTCAGTGATACCGATTTAAGGCTTGCTTCACAGAAAACGGAAACCTACCTTCAGGCACAAACGGGCACAATTTCGGGCACAGTCACCAAAATTGAAAATAAAAGGGGTCAAGCCGTCAATGCCTAACCCCTTATATATATTCAGTTTTTGGTGCCGGAGGTCGGAATCGAACCGACACGAACTTAAAGCTCGGAGGATTTTGAGTCCTCTGCGTCTACCAATTTCACCACTCCGGCACTAATTAATTTTTAAGTAAAATGGAGATGAATGTCAATAGAATTGCGCTAACTTAAAACTGCAAAAATATCCTTTGCAGCAATTGCTCCGTGCCTCAAAATCGTTGGCTGATTACCGGTAGCGTCGATTACGGTTGATCCAATGCCGCCCTCCAGCGATCCGGCATCAAGTATAAGATCAATTTCATCTGAAATCAGCGGATCAAGATCCGATATTCGCGAGCACCCGGCATGGCCTGAAAAGTTGGCGCTTGTTCCTGTTATCGGGTTGTCCAGCGCGTTTACCAGAGCACAGGCGGCTGTATGTACAGGTATGCGCACGCCGATCGTGCCGGTGCCTGCTGTTAAATTTTCCGGCAGCCCCTCTTTTGCTTTAAATACAATAGTTATTTTTCCGGGCCAAAACCTGTCCATGATAATTGAGGCATAAGATGGGATATGTTGTACAAGACTGTATAAGGCTTCCTGATTTTTTACCAGCACGGAAAGGGGTTTATTATGAGGACGATTCTTTATTTTGAAAACCCTGTCGATTGCATCCACATTAAAGGCGTCCGCCCCAAGCCCATAAATAAAGCTTGTGGGAAATATTACGACTCCGCCTTTTTCCATGGCACACGCCGCCTCAACGATTAAAGCATGCTCAGGATTGACCGGATCTATCCTTCTTATCTTATCAAACACCTGACACTTAACACGTTTCATAACATATTAAGCTTGTTTGCTTTTTGGTCAACCTGAATTGCCATTTCCGTTTTGAAACCATCCAGTATTTTTGCAAGTTCAGGATCAGAAACAGCAAGTATCTGGGCGGCAAGTATGCCTGCGTTTGTTGCCCCTGGTTTGCCGATTGAAACCGTGGCAACAGGAATGCCCGGAGGCATTTGCACGGTGGAAAGGAGTGCATCAAGACCTTTCAAGGCAGAAGAATCTATCGGAACCCCTATGACCGGAATGGTAGTATGCGCGGCAATTACTCCTGCAAGATGGGCTGCGTGTCCTGCGCCGGCGATGATAACCTTTATCCCTTGTTTTTGGGCGGAAGATGCAAATTCAGTTGCCCTTTGGGGGCTCCTGTGGGCAGATGCTACGGTCATTTTATACGGGATGCCGAATTTTTTCAAAATTGCGATTGTTTCTTCCATAACAGCATAATCTGAATCGCTTCCCATGACAATCCCTACTCTTGGGGGTTGTTTTAGCCTTTCAACAGCCTTTTGCCCTATATCCTTGCGATAATATACATTGTCCCACGATATTTTCGAGACAGCCCTGTATGCTTTTGATATTGCATTTGTTACAGAATCTCCAAGGGCTGTAACTCCCAGGACGCGTCCGCCGCTTGAAACAACTGTTTTGTCCTTTGCAGCGGTGCCGGCATGAAAAACAACAACATCTTTCATCCGGCTAACATTTTTCAGGCCTGTAATCGGCATTCCTTTTTTATATGACCCGGGATATCCGCCGGATGCCATGACAACGCATACAGATGCTCTGTCGTCGATTTCCAGCCTGCATTTATCCAGCCCTCCTTGAATTGTAGCCTCCATTATCGGAATTATGTCGTTTTTTATGCGGATTAACAGGGGCTGAGTCTCAGGATCTCCAAAGCGCGCATTAAATTCAAGAACCTTAATCTGATCTTTATCAATCATGAGACCGGCATACAGGACCCCTTTGTATGGACGACCTTCGGCTTCCATAGCACGAACCGTAGGGATCATAATGTCTTCCATAATTTTCCTGCTCATATACTTATCTACTATCGGAGCCGGAGAATATGCCCCCATGCCTCCTGTATTCGGCCCTTTGTCGTTTTCATATATTGCTTTGTGATCCTGGGAAGAGGGGAGAGGAAGCACGGTTTTGCCGTCGGTAAAGGCGATAAAAGAGGCCTCTTCGCCGAACAGGCATTCTTCAATCACCACCTTGTTTCCCGCATCGCCAAAATCTTTCTTTATCATTATTTTTTTTAGAGCGTTAAGTGCCTCGCTGACTGTCGCGCATACAATCACGCCCTTGCCTGCGGCAAGCCCGTCAGCCTTTACAACAACAGGGGCGCCCATTTCCCGTAAATAGGTTTCAGCTTTTTTATAACTGGTAAATGTCCGGCCGACAGCGGTCGGGATCTTGTATTTATTCATCAGGTTTTTTGCAAAGGATTTGCTGGATTCTATTTTAGCTGCTTTTTTTGTCGCTCCGAAAATATTCAAGCCTTGTGTTTCAAAAACATCAACTATCCCAGCCGACAGCGGCCCTTCCGGGCCGACGACTGTGAGATCAATTTTTTTATCTTTTGCAAATAAAACAAGATTATCTATATCTTCTGCGCTGATCGGCACGCAGGTTGCCATGTCGGCAATTCCCGCATTTCCTGGCGCGCAATATATTTTTTTTACTTTCGGACTTTGAGCAATTTTCCAGACAAAGGCATGTTCTCTGCCGCCGCTGCCGATCACTAAAACTTTCATAATACCCCCACAAAAAACTTTTACCACAGAGATCAATGTCATTAACTTAGGCAGTTTTATTATTAGTCACCACGAAGAACACGAAGGATTTTTTCTTTGTCTTCGCTCACTTCGTGCTCTTCGTGGTGAAAATAAAAACTAAGCGTATTTAAGCAGTTGCGAGTTTTTCCAGCAAATCCTGTTTTATCTGATCTAGTTCCTGCCTGTCTATACTTGCCCCTTTAACGCCGCCGTTTAAAGCAATTTCCGAAAGATAATATTTATTGGTATCGGCTATCATCAGATCTATGTGCGCGTAAGGAAATTTACCGCGTTTCATGACGGCGCGGCTGAATTCCTCTTTTTCTATATCCAGATCATAAGGAGAGCTTTTGCCTCCTGCTGCTATATTCATCCTGAAATTATTCGGATTATATCTGGTATATGCCTCAACATAATTGCCTGCAATGATTATCCGCACATCTATATAATTTTTCAGAAACGGCTGCAATACAAAGGGATATGAAGTCTCCGACATGGCTGTGCAACTATAAAGGTTTTCAATTGTTTCCCATCTACTGACTCCAACACCGCAGTGCAGATGATCCCGCTTGGTTACAACAACGCTGATATTATTTTTATTGTATTGGTTTATCGATTCAATCAGGTCCATTCGTCGCTTGATAACGCATGTATGAGGTAGCATCCATTTCTTAAAAACAAGTGCCTGGGCGACTTTGGAGCTGTTTAAGGTTTGTGCAAGAGGGGAGGGGAAGCAGCGCACACCTCTTTCAATTAAATCGATAAGCATATATGGTTTCAGGTGGTTTGATGATATAATTCCCATGATAACATCGTTGCTGCAAAGTTCATGATATTGTCGCTTTAATTCGCTATTTTTTCTGATTATCATGAGGATGTCTGCTCTTTTTATGTCTTTCGATGCCAAGCTCTATCAAGTTATCGAGAAGCCGGTCAAAACTAATTCCCGCTGTTTTCGCGGCCAACGGGAAAAGGCTTGTTTCAGTCATGCCCGGGATGGTGTTGGTCTCAAGAACATATATATCTTTGTTGTCGAGGATCATATCGGTTCGGCTGTATCCTTTGCAGCCAAGTGCCAGGTGGGCTGTTTTTGCATATGTTTTAGCCTTCTCGGCCAGATTGTCATCAATACGGGCAGGGCAGATTTCTTGAGTTATGCCGGCAGTATATTTTGCATGAAAATCAAAAAAATCATGTTCTTTATCAGGTATGATTTCAACAATAGGGAAAACCTCCGGCTTATCATTGCCGATAACAGCGCCTGTAAGTTCAATGCCTTTTATATATGTTTCGATAAGGACCGCGTCGTCAAAAGCAAAAGCAATATCAACGGCGTTTTTAAGTGAATCTATTGATTTGACCATGGACATTCCAATGCTTGAACCGCCGCTGACCGGTTTGATTACCAGGGGCAGGCCCAGCTGATCAACATATTTTTCAGGATTAATTTTATCGCTTCGCCTGATTGCGATATATGGCGGGACAGGGATGTTGGATTGTTCATAGAGCTTTTTTGAAACAAGCTTGTTCATTGCAACAGCGCTTCCAAGAACTCCTGATCCCTGATATGGAATATCAAGAAGATCGAGAAGTCCCTGAATTGTGCCGTCTTCGCCAAAAAGCCCATGTAATATTATAAGAGCAAGATCGATTTTAGATGCATCTGCCATCAAACGCTCAAGGTCTGTTTTTGGATCATATCTTATTACAATGTATTTTTCCTTGTCCAGAGCCTCATAAACATGGTCCCCTCCGCAAAGCGAAACCTTGCGCTCAGAAGAAATACCTCCGGAAAGAAGAGCAATTGTTAGTTTTTTCATATCACGAATTGAGTGAGTCAAAGGATTTGAAGATCTGCTGTTTAGCTATATTATATTCATCCCGACTAATCAGGTTGTTTTCAAGCAGGTTGGCAAGTTCTGTGAGTTGTCTGATACGCATAGAGCTTGAGTCCTCCAGTTGCAAGAATTGTTTTGATTGATCATTACCCAATGTCGGCATGTTGCCCGGCCTACCTATTTTAAAAGATGCCAACCCTCCTAAAACACTTACTTCAACCGGTCTTCCGCTAAACATCGGGGAACTCAGGGTTTCTTTAAGAGTCTTCCCTTCCTCTTTCATGCGCCTGTAAATATAATATACGGCTGCAATTATTATTACGGCGCCGCCTATAAGAATCCATAGCATATAATTAATGATGCCACGGAAAAAAATAACCATAAGTCCAACGCTCGCAAGCAAAACAACATGAAGCACGAGAATAAAACAGGCCAGCATGATCCATTTAAAAGGGCTGTCCGCATCTTCTTTTTTCTTAAACAGCATCTGTTATTTATAAAGCTTGTTTTGCGGTTTAATACGTTCTGGATGCCGGATCAATTCCGGCATGACGATTTCGACTTTTTACAAATTTATTAACTATAATATACTTGGTATTATATTATCAAGCTCAAAAAGGGCTGATAATAAAAAAGGCTCCTCTTTTAAGAGAAGCCTTTTTAAAGTAAAGATGGTGGCGATGCAGGGAGTTGAACCCCGGACACTACGGATATGAGCCGTATGCTCTAACCAACTGAGCTACATCGCCGGATTTTTTAAAAAAAGATTTTAGTAGCAGTTCATATTCATATAGTCAAGAAGTAATCGGTTCAACCCTTATTTTGTGCAGGAGAGGACCCCGCAACTTCAACCGTGTACTCTTTTATATTGTCTTCAATATTTGCAAACACTATCATAAACTGGAGCACTTCGCCCGGCTTAATATTTACATTTGATTTATTATCGCCCGAAAGGTTTAAGAGCCTTTTGTTTATTGAATTCATATCCATAGTTGACAGGTCCTCGTCAGACAGCACATTGCCGCAGCAAACAGTTGCTGTTTTTGAAAGAGCTCTTTCTTCGTCATAGAGTTTTCCTGTTACTCTAATAAAACTGCGTGCTCCGGAATATCCATTTTTAACCTTGCCTGATATAATAAAAAGTTCTCCGGACTTAGGGTTGTCGATGGATTTATCGGCGATATCAAAAGCAATTATTTTCAGGTCGCCGACCTCATCCTGAACAGCGGGTTCAACAAGATCGCTGATAAAAGGGATTTTGATATTCATGCTATTTAGCGCCATATAGGTGCCATAGGCCCCTGCTGTCAAAAGCGCTATGATCAACGCAACCAGTACCGGAGTGCTGATACGTTTTTTCTCAGCAGGCGTTGTTTCCTGTTCGGTTGTTATTGAGGCTTCTTCTGTTTCAACATCAGCCTCCTTTGGTTTTTCAACCTCTTCTTTTTCCATTTGATCGGCCTGAGGCTCTAAATTTACAGTTTCTGCGACCTCTTTATCAGCCTCCTTTGGTTTTTCAACCTCTTCTTTTTCCATTTGATCGGCCTGAAGCTCTAAATCTACAGTTTCTGCGACCTCCTTTTTAATTTCTTCCTTATCAACATCCGCAAGTTCAAGTTCCTGCTCAGGCTCCTTGAGCTCTTCTTTAACTAAAGGTTCCGCATCCAGCTCAAATTCAATCTCTTCAGGCTCTTCTTTTACCTTGGTTTCAGTTTCCGGCGTTTCTTCTATATCAAACATATAAAGTTCCTCTTCCTCGGTTTCGAAAGCTGGCTCTGCTTCTTCTTCTGTTTCAGATCCAACCATTTCTTCAGCCGGCCCGGCAACTCTTTCCATCTCAGTCGGCGGATAGGCCAGGAAAATATTCCGGCATTTTGAGCACCGGACTTTGGAACCCGACTGTTTTAAAAGATTTTCATCTAAATTAAACTTTGTATTGCATTTTTCACAGGTTATAATCATGGCATGCTCCACTATCTATAGTTTTAAGTGGTAAATATCCGCTAAGTGCCTGAAGTTTTCATTATAATCAATTCCATATCCAACAATGAATCCTTCTTTTAATACATGACCAACGTAATCAACTTTAATATTTACCTCACGCCGCTCATGTTTATCAAGCAGAGAACAGATTTTTACAGACTTTGGGCCAAAAGATTTCAAGTAATCAACAAGATAGGTTAAGGTCAAACCTGTATCTACAATATCTTCGATTATCAGCACATCCTTATTTTTTATATCAAGCTCTATTTCTTTGGTCAAACGGATGTTGCCTGATGAAGAGGTGCCGGAACCATAGCTGGATACACGAACAAAATCGATCTTAACAGGAATAGTAAGACGGCGCATTAGATCGGATAAAAAAACAAAGGCTCCCTTTAAAACGCCGATAAGAACAGGCTCGCTATTTTTATAGTCAGATGAAATTCTGCACGCGAGGTCATCTACTATTTTTTCAATACTATTTTTTTTAAGAACAGGAATTAGTTCATACATATGCTTTTTTACCTAACAGTTCGGACACTAAGGCACAAAGCCACAAAGGATGGATATGATAGATAAATTGGGGAATTGCGAATTGAGGAATTAAAACAAATAGAATACCTTCAATTCCTAAATTCCCAAATTATAAATTTTAAGAAAATTATATTATAATCTTAGTGTCTTTGTGGCTGAACCATTGCAAATTTTCATAAAACTACATTGGCCAGGTAGCCATGTCAATAAATTTAGTTTGCTACAAACCAGCCTTTTCTAATTGTTTAATCAGCGATTTTTGATTATCACTGAGACTTTTCGGCAGATAGATATTGATAATTACAAAAAGATCCCCTTTTTCTCGGGTTTGCATATTTGGGAGCCCGTAGCCGGAGAGTCTCATTTTAGTTTTATGCTTTGTTCCGGCAGGTATTTTCAAATTTAACTCTTTTCCTTCAACAGTCGGAACAGATACGCTGGTTCCAAGAAGGGCTTCGCTTAATTTTATTTCACTGTTTATATAAAGGTTATATCCTTTTATGCTGTAAACCGGATCGCCAAGCACTTTGGATTGAATGTACAGATCCCCGGGAGGTCCTCCATATGGGCTTTGCTGACCTTTTCCTGCAAGGCGAAGTTTTTTTCCTGAAATCATTCCTTTTGGAATTTTTACTGTTATATTTTCACTGTGACCATTATGCTGCAATTTTACAGTCTTGTTTGTTCCGGTTGCCACCTCCTGTATTGTAAGATGTAATTCATATAGCAGGTCAGATCCTTTGATTTGAGCTTGCCGGCCTCTTGCACGCGTGCCAAAAGGGGAATTATTTTCAAATGCAAAGCGCATGTCGCCCTGCTTGCCGGTGGAGAAGCTTGCGCCGCCCATGCCGAACTCTCTTAGAATATCTGAAAAATTAAAACCTTTAAATATGTCTTCCTGTGAATAGCGCTGCTGGAATCCGGTTGAGCCGAACGTGTCATATTGGCTGCGTTTTTTCTTGTCGCTAAGAACAGCATAAGCCTCACTTATTTTCTTAAACTTTTCTTCATCTGCTTTATCTCCTTTAGTATGATCAGGATGATACTTCATGGCAAGCTTCCGATAAGCCTTTTTGATTTCCCCATCAGAAGCATCTTTGCTTATGCCAAGCATTTTATAATAATCGGTTGCAGACATTTATATTTCCTTATTAAATTTAATTAGTTGTAATGTTTTATCCTTATATTTCTCTGTGATCTCTGTGTGCTCCGTGGTGAAAATAGTTGGTTTTTCCTGGTTTAAAGTGTCAACTTTTAGTATTCAGCCTTTTTTCTGAAACTTTAATGCCGATCATCAGCGCAGAAAGCGCTGCAGGTGTGATCCCTTCTATGCGGGATGCCTGGCCGAGTGAAGACGGCTTTATAGAGGAAAGCTTTTCTTTCAGTTCATTTGAAAGGCCGTACACTGCGGAAAAATTAAAATCTTCCGGTAGTTTCATGTATTCCATATTTTTGAATTTTTTGATTTCACTCAATTGCCTTTTAATATAACCTTCGTATTTAATTTCTATCTCCACCTGCCTGGCAACCCTTTTACTTATATAGTCAGGGCTTGGGGCCAATGTTTCAACGCCACGATAGTCAATCTCCGATCTTTTAAGGATCTGATCAAGATATATACCGCTGCTTAATGGCATTGTCCCCCTGTTTTGCAGGTAATCGTTTGTTTCTTTTGCCGGCTTAATAAGTGTCTTTTTTATTCTCTTTATCTCTTTATTGATCTGTTTTTTTCGTTCCTTAACATCATGAAGCATGTCATTATTAATAAGACCCAGCTCATACCCTGTTTCCGTTAACCTTAAGTCAGCATTATCTTCACGCAGCATAAGCCTGTATTCCGCCCTTGAAGTAAACATGCGATAAGGTTCACGTGTTCCTCTGGTGACAAGATCGTCGATCATAACACCCATATAGGCCTGCGACCTGTCAAGAATAAAGGGAGGTCTTGCCTGAGCCTTGCACGCCGCGTTAATGCCGGCCCATAGACCCTGGGCCGCAGCCTCTTCATAGCCCGATGTCCCGTTGATCTGGCCGGCCAGAAACAGCCCTGCAATCGGCCTGGTCTCAAGTGTGGGCTTAAGCTGTAAAGGGTCGACATAATCGTATTCTATGGCATATGCCGGACGCATTATTTCAGCCTGTTCCAGCCCTTTTACGGATCTGACAAGGCGCACCTGAATTTCAATTGGGAGGCTGTTCCCAAGGCCGCTGGCATAAATTTCATCAGTGTCAAGACCTTCAGGCTCAAGGATAACCTGGTGCCTGTCTTTATCCGGGAATCTCACTATCTTATCTTCAAAAGAAGGGCAGTACCTCGCGGAGACTCCTTTTATGATCCCACTGTAAAGAGCGGATTGTTTTAGATTGTCTTGCACGATCTTGTGACTGTTTGGATTTGTATGTCCGATATAACTCGGGAGTTGCGGCATAATAATTTTTTGGGTGAAAAACGAAAACGGAGTGGGGGAGAGCTCTGAGTCCTGCTTTGTAAACATCGAAAAATCAATGCTGGTTTTCCTGAGCCTGGGAGGGGTGCCGGTTTTCATCCTTCCAAGTTTAAACCCAAGAGCATTGAGATGTGAGGGAAGGCCATAAGAGGCAAACTCCCCGGCTCTTCCGGCCTTGATTGAATTAAATCCTATATGTATTAAACCTTTTAAAAATGTTCCTGTGGCCAGAACAACCGTTTCAGACTGATATCCGAATCCTGTATTATCCTCAACACCGGCGATTTTGCCATTCTCCACAACAAGCTTTTCAACCATTGCCTGCTTGAGTTCCAGACCGGGCTGCCTTTCAATTACAGCCTTCATGGTCATATGATAGCGCATTTTATCATTCTGTGTCCTGGTCGAATGCACTGCCGGCCCTTTTTTTGTATTCAGCGTTCTATACTGTATCGCGGTTTTGTCTGCTGTTTTTGCCATTTCTCCGCCAAGGGCATCTATCTCTTTTACAAGCTGCCCCTTTGCCATGCCTCCTATTGACGGGCTGCACGGCATTGCGGCAACCTTATCAAGATCGATAGCCATGATAAGAACACTGCATCCCATTCTTGCTGCCGCAAGAGCGGCCTCACATCCGGCATGACCTGCGCCTACAACGATAACATCATATTTTGTGCTGTAAAAAGCCATATAACGATTTTTCGCTTTCCTTTTTTTGAGTAATATATATTATAATGATCTCGTAAAAAGTCAAAAAAACTGCTTTTTACAAAATGTGTTAAATTTTAAGTGTTAAGTGTTAGGTGGTAAGTTAAAGCAATTTTATGTTTAATTTCTTAACACCTAACACCCGATAATTTTATAATCATATAATCGCTTTATGGGTCAGGTCAAGCAGTGAATTGATTGTTATGAGTGAGAGATATTACGATTTTAACCACTATCTCAGAAGTATCTTTGGTTGCAGGGTGCAAAAAATAACCATTGACGCGGGGCTTTCCTGCCCGAACAGGGATGGTACAATTTCAAGAAAAGGGTGCATATATTGCAATCCCAGTGGTTCGGGAACCGGTGCTCATGCAAAAGGGCTTTCAGTTACCGAGCAGATAATAAATGGAAAAAAAAGGCTTTCTGCGAAATACAAGGCAAAAAAATTCATAGCCTATTTTCAGTCGTTTTCAAATACATATGCGCCTTTTGACAGGCTGAAAAGCCTTTATGAAGAGGCTGTGGCAATAGATGACGTAGTCGGCCTTTCAATCGGGACAAGGCCTGATTGTGTGGATGAACCGATTTTGAATCTTCTTCAGGGTTATGCAAAACATTACCATGTCTGGATCGAATACGGCCTGCAGTCAGTACACGACAGCACGCTTGCCTTTATAAATCGCGGGCATGATTTTCAATGCTTTAAAAAAGCGGTAGAGGCAACTGAAAACAGGGGTATAAAGATATGCACACATGTAATTTTAGGCCTTCCCAATGAAGAAAGGGGCCACATGCTTGAAACAGCAAAAAAGATTGCAACCATGGGGATAGACGGAATAAAGCTCCACCTTCTCTATGTTGTCAAGGGAACAGATCTTGAAAATCTGTACCTGCGGGGTAAATACAGGTGTCTTGGAGAGCAGGAATATGTCGAGCTGGTTTGTGATTTTCTGGAACTTATTCCGCATAATATGGTAATTCAGCGTCTTACCGGAGATCCTCATCCTGAAGAGCTTGTTGCACCGGCATGGTCATTAAAAAAGAGGGAAACACTTGCTTTAATAACGGAAACTCTTGAAAAAAGGGATTCATGGCAGGGAAAAAGGAATTAAGGGATTTATAAATTTTAAGAAAGGATAAATAAAGCACATGGAAAGAACATTGTCTATTATCAAACCCGATGGAGTAGCTCGCGGCATTATCGGTGAAGTGATTAAGCGATTTGAAGATAATAAGCTGAAAATCGTTGCCATGAAGATGATTTATATGACCAAGGCGCAGGCGCAAGGTTTTTATGCGGTCCATAAAGAACGGCCGTTCTTTGACAGCCTTACGGACTTTATGTCATCAGGCCCTGTTGTTGTATTGATTTTAGAGGGTGAAAATGCAATTGCAAAGTACCGTGAATTAATGGGAGCTACTAATTGTAAGGAGGCTGCAGAAGGGACTATCCGGAGAGATTTCGCTACAAACATCGAGGAAAACGTTGTTCACGGTTCAGATTCGCCGGGATCGGCTGACTTTGAAATCGGATATTTTTTTAACAGCTTTGAAATAATTTGTTAAATGCAGCGCAAAATTAATCTTGATAATATTGCCGTTATTCTTAATCAGCCCAGATATTCTGAAAATATCGGAGCAGCAGCTCGTGCGGTTCGAAATATGGGGATTGGACGTCTTGTCGTTGTCGATCCCCAAAACTATGATGTAGACAGGGTGCTTAAATTAGCGACCCATGTTGCATCAGATGTTGTTGCACAAATTGAAATTCATAAAAATCTTGAAGAGGCTCTTTCTTGTTACAGTTATGTTGTCGGAACTACCGCTCGCTTGGGAGGGCAGCGTCAGGCCGTAACCACACCTTCAAGGCTTGCGGAAAATCTTGTAGCTATTTCCCATGAAAACAGAGTCGCTATTCTATTCGGCCCTGAGGACAAAGGGCTGAAAAATGAGGATATCAGATACTGCCATGCACTTGTCAGTATTCCGACAGCCGAATTTTCGTCCATTAATCTGGCTCAAAGTGTAATGATAATGTGCTATGAAATCTTTATTGCAGATCTTCAGGATAATGCGCAATTTACCCCCAGGCTCGCAACCGTGCATGAGCTTGAAGGAATGTATGATCAGCTTAAAGATGTTCTTGTCAGAATAAACTATATCAACCCTGAAAATCCCGATTATTGGTTGGACAAGCTGCGTCATTTTTTAAACCGGATGCGGTTAAGGGCAAGAGAGGTAAGCATTATACGTGGAATATGCAGGCAGATAGACTGGTATGGAAGAAAACGCTTTAACCGTTAACTGGTTCAGAAGTTCAAGGGTTCAAGGTTAGAGAGCGATGAGGATTGAAGGTTTTGAAGATATTACGGCTTGGCCTCCAGCGCGAGAATTGACTTTTCTTGACATAGCAGATTAATTGGCATAAAAACGAACTCTTCTTTAACCGTGAACCGTTAAAGGGATGAACGTCGAACATCGAACGTCCAACATCGAATTTTGAATAATGATGTCGCTTTGCTCTTCAATCTGGGAAAACAGCAACTTCTGAACCCTGAACTCTTATAAGTTATTTTATTATGAGCAGAAAACTCCACATATTAAATGTCGCTTTGTCTATTACTTTGTGCATGTTTGTCTGGGCTATGCCTGAAAAATCATATGGTTCTGATCAACCGGTTGTTCACCTTTATTTTGCGGACAGGGAAAACAGGTTTTTAGTAGCTGAAGACAGAGCTGTTTTGCATTATGATGAACCGGCAGAGCTGGGCAGAATAATAATTAAAGAACTGATACAAGGCCCACAGGAAGGGCTTATGCAAACAATCCCCGCAGGAATCAACCTGAGGGCATTTTACATTACACAAGACGGGACAGCCTATGTGGATCTGACCGGAGAGATTACAGAGGAGCATCCAGGCGGAGTTAAATCGGAACTTTTAACAATATATTCAATGGTAAATTCGTTGATATTAAATATGTCTGAAATTAATGCCGTAAGAATACTTATAGGGGGAGGCGAATCACTGACTCTGGCCGGTCATATTGATTTGCGTTTGCCCTTTAAGGCCGACATGCTTTTAATAAGATGAAAAAAATAACATTTAGCTTTTTTAAAATAAATGCGCTTCAGGTATAATCAAATTTAAACCATGAAAAACTCACGAATAAGAAATCATAAAGAAAGAACTTACCATAACTATAAAGAAATAGTGGTAGCTTAACCAAAGAGTTAGGCAAAAATGGCATTTTATACCAGGTTCTTTCTTAACGATTTCTAATTCCTTCAAACAGTTTAGCGCTAATGCTTCACTGCGTGTCCTGTTTTAAATTTGAGCACACCCGAAGCTTGATTTCAGATGGTTTGTTGCATAATGCTAAAGAATCCCAAAAAAAACAGAATTCAGAGCATACGAAATATCGGTATAATAGCGCATATTGACGCAGGCAAGACAACTGTTACCGAGCGTATGCTTTACTATACCGGCAGTTCCCATAAGCTCGGCGAGGTCCATGATGGTGAGGCTGTAATGGACTGGATGCCGGATGAGCAGGAACGGGGTATTACAATAACATCTGCCGTTACAACATGCGCCTGGAAAGGTTGTGAGGTTCAAATCATAGATACTCCCGGGCATGTTGATTTTACAATAGAGGTGGAGCGTTCGTTGAGGGTACTTGACGGCGCTGTCGGTGTTTTTTGTGCTGTCGGAGGTGTCGAACCCCAGTCGGAAACAGTATGGCGCCAGGCCGACAAATACCATGTTCCCAAGATCGCCTTTATTAATAAATTAGACAGAGTCGGCGCCAGTTTTTTCAATACAGTTGAAATGATAAAAGAGAGGCTTGGCGCGAATCCTCTTGTCTTGCAACTGCCGGTCGGCCTGGAAGAGAATTTTGCCGGTGTCATAGACCTGATCAACATGAAACAGATAGCCTGGGATGATGAGACGCTGGGAGCGACCTTCTCAACCGAAGATATATCCGGCGACCTTCTTGATGCAGCCATAAAATATCGTGAAAAACTTGTTGAAGCAGTAGCCGAAGTAGATGATGAAATTATGGAGGCATATTTATCTGAATCCCCTGTTGCAACGGAAATGCTCCTTGATGCCATACGAAAGGCAACTATTAACCTGAAGCTGGTTCCGGTCTTATGCGGCAGCGCCCTGAAAAATAAAGGGATTCAGCTCCTACTTGACGCTGTTGTCCGGTTTCTTCCGAGTCCGGCGGATATTCCTCCGATTAAAGGCATCCATCCTGAAACAGGGGAAGCTATTTTCTGCTTGCCCGCAGATAATACGCCGCTTGCCGCCCTGATATTCAAGGTGTCCATGATAGAAGGAAGGAAACTCTCCTTTGTAAGGATTTACAGCGGAAAGATAAATACCAAAGAAGAAGTGTATAACCCTTTCCGCAAAATCAATGAAAAACTTACCCGTATATTAAGGATGCATGCAAACAAGAGGGATAGGATCGATGTCGCCGGGCCAGGGAGCATTGTCGGAGTTATCGGATTAAAGGAATCTTCTACCGGCGAAACCTTATGCTCCAGAGATTATCCGGTTTTGTTAGAGAAAATAGAGTTCTACAAGCCTGTTATTTCCGTTGCAGTGGAGCCAAAGACCCGTGCTGATCAGGAAAAGTTCGACGAGGTTCTTGAGAAATTTATTGCCGAAGATCCAACATTGAAAATTAAAAAAGACGAAGATACCGGTCAGATAATTTTATCCGGCATGGGCGAGCTTCACCTTGATGTTATAATAAGCCGTATGCGGCGTGAATTCAAAACAAACGTAAATGTCGGGAAACCCCAGGTTGTATACAGAGAAACCATCGGGGCCAGGGCTGAAGCATCTGCTGTGTTTGACAATGAAATCGCCGGCCAGCGCCATTTTGGCGAAGTCATTATAAAACTGAGCCCTCTGCGTAGAGGAACCGGCAACAGATTCGTATCAGAGGTTGCCCCTGATACAATACCGGCACATTTTATTCCTGCCATAAAAAAAGGGGTAATGGAATCCTTTGAAAGCGGAGCATTAATGGGTTATCCGGTTGTTGATGTTGAAGCTGTGCTTACAGGAGGATTATACAAAGAATCGGTCGGCACGGAGCTGGCATATACGGTCAGCGCATCCATGGCATGCAAAAATGCGCTCGCAAAGGCTATGCCTTTCCTTCTTGATCCGATTATGTCTGTCGAGGTATTTGTCCCGGAATCATGCATGGGAGATGTAATAGGCAACCTTAATTCCCGCAATGGTAAAATTGAATCAATTGAACAGAAAATCGGCATGCATGCGATAAAAGCAACTGTACCGCTTGCAAAGATGTTTGGTTATTCAACCGCATTAAGGTCTGCCACACAGGGGAGGGGGACATTTACAATGCGGTTTTCGCATTTTGATAAAAGCTGATTTTTGGCCTCTTCTTCCCTTTTTTCAATAGATTTTTTACCGATTTCTTTTAACAGCTCTTCTATTTTGCTCCTTTTGTCGGGATCGGTTATTGTCTTTAAAGCCTTGTTTAAGTGAAACATTGCGTTTTTATAATTTTGTTTGTTTTTATAATAAATCCCTAGAAAATAATGGGCATCTTCAAGCTTTTCCAACTTGCCGTAAACATTGCCGAGAAAATATAATGCCGTGGTATAATCAGGATTTTTTGCGATCAGTTTCTCAAATGTGGATGCAGCCTCTTTAAGCCTTCCAATCTCTATTTGAGTGCGCCCGATAAAAAAAAGGGTTTCCGGATCATCCGGAGCCATGGAGGCGGCCCCTTTAAGAGAATTTAGAGCTTCCGGATAATGACCGTCCAGAAAATAGATTCTGCCTAAATCTCTTAAGATGTTCGGATCAAAGGCCTTTTTTTCTAATGCTGTTTTAAGATGAGCTATTGCCTCTTTTCGGTTGCCTGTTCTCGCAAGGATCAGAGCGTATCCGTAATGCGCCATATGGCTTTCAGGATGTTTCTCTACATCTATTTGGAATTTTCTTAAAACCGCACGTTCATCTCCATACATGGCAACCAGTCTTGTATGGGTTATTACAAAATCATAACAGTCTTTACTTGATGTCTTGGTTTTTGGTTTTATATTGTTTTCAAGCTTGGAGCTGATATAGGCAATGCGATTCTCAATCGCCGGATGCGTGGTGAGATAGGTTGGAATCTGCTCAGAACTAAACCACTGCCTGCTTCGGATTTTTTTTAGAGCTGATAACAGACCTTGGCTGGTGTATTTTGCCTTTGCAAGATACTTGAGCCCTAACTGATCTGCCTGCATCTCATCTTCGCGGCTGTAAGCAAGCGCAATAGATTGGCCGGCCGCCATTGAACCGACGGTTAATGCGCCTGCTGCTGTTGCTGCACCACCGGTTCCAAGAAATATGCCGGCTGCGATACCGGCAAGGGTAGCCAATCCGATTTTTTTTGACCTTTCTATTTTCTGTGAAATGTGCCGGCATGCAACATGAGCGATTTCATGGCCTAATATGCCGGCTAACTCCTCTTCGTTATCCATTGCTTCAAATAAACCGCTGTTAATAAAAATGTGGCCGGCAGGACTGGCAAAGGCATTATAAACATTATCCTTTATTATATAAAAGTGATATGTAAAGGGCTGTGGAGAAATGGCGGAGACAATCCTTTTGCCTACATTATTCACATAGTTCACAATGATCGGATCTTCTATGAATTCAACATGTTTTAAGACATATTCCATAAACTCACGTGACAACTCCTCTTCCTGCCTGACTGTGATGCTGAAAGCCCGGCCTGGAATAAGCATGCCTATGATCAATATGATAAAAAAGTATTTTCTTGTAATAAATTTCATTTTAATCATATAGTTAACAGTTAACACGATTCGCAAAAAGTGATTTTTTAACTTTTTACGAGACTTTTATCCCTATATTCTTTGCAAACATCAAGTTTTATGTTATTTATTTATTATGTCACATATTATATGTATAGCCAACCAGAAAGGCGGCGTGGGCAAAACTACCACGGCAATCAATCTATCGGCAGCCCTGGCTGTTTCGGAAAAGAGGATCCTTTTAGTTGATTGTGATCCGCAGGGTAATGCTACAACCGGAATCGGGCTGGATAAAAAATCTATTGATAAAACCTTGTATCATGGCTTGATCGGCAAAGCTGACGCAAAGAGTCTTATCGTAGACACCGCAATAGATTCCTTAAAGGTTATTCCTTCACGAGTAGAGCTTATAGGGTTTGAAATCGAAATGATGTCCGAGCTCAGGCGTGAAACTGCTTTAAAGAATCTTCTTGCCCAGCTTGTTGATTCGTTTGAATATATCATTATAGACAGCCCGCCTTCTTTAAGCCTTCTTACCGTTAATGCTTTGACGGCTGCCGACCATGTGCTGATTCCACTTCAGTGCGAGTTTTATGCATTGGAAGGGCTTGGGCAGCTTTTACAAACAGTGCGGCGCGTCAAGCACAGCCTTAATCCAAACCTTAAAATCGCCGGTATTCTTTTAACCATGTTTGACAAGAGAACCAACCTGTCACAGCAGGTTGCCGAAGAGGCGAAAAAATATTTTAAGAATCTGGTACTTAAAACTATTATTTACAGAAACGTGCGTTTGGGAGAGGCCCCAAGTTTCGGGATGCCTATATTGCTTTATGATGCTGTTTCAACAGGGGCGCAAAACTACTTTAATCTTGCAAAGGAGATAATGGGCGCGCAATGCAAAAGACAAAAATAAAAAAAGAGACCGGTTTGAATCGGAAAAAGCGCGGGAAACCGGCTCTTGGAAGAGGCCTTGATTCCCTTCTCCCTGATATTGTTGAGAATAGTTCAAAAGACTATTTTCTGTGTGATATCGGAATAATTAGTCCAAACCGGTATCAGCCACGCCTGCAGTTTTCCAAAGATGAGCTGGATGAATTGAGCCGCTCAATCAAAGAGCAAGGAATGATTCAGCCTCTCCTGGTTAGAAAGGACGCAACCGGTTATGAGCTTATAGCCGGTGAAAGACGCCTCCGTGCCGCTAAAATGGCAGGGCTTGATAAGGTGCCGGTAGTTATACGGGATATCTCAGATGAAAACATGCTGGAGATTTCCATTGTTGAAAATATTCAGCGTGAGGACTTAAATGCCATGGAAGAGGCTGAGGCATATCATCGTCTCATTGTTGAATTTAATTTTACGCAGGATCAGGTCGCGCTGCGTGTAGGGAAAAGCAGGCCCACTATAGCTAATTTTTTGAGACTAAGGCAGTTGCCTGAAGAAATAAAATCCAGCATAATGGATAATAGTTTGGCCATGGGACATGCAAGAGCCTTGCTTGGCGCTGAAACATCGGCACAGCAAAGGGCTGCATGGCGGGCTGTTGTTTCAAAAGGTCTGTCGGTCAGGGAAACCGAAGCACTGGTTAAACAATTAAAATCAGAAAAGGAGAAACCAAAAAAGTCTAAACCAGGTTCGGAAGAAATATACCTTAAAGACCTTGCAGCGGCTTTTTCGCAATGTTTAGGCACCAAGGTGCAAATCAAAAAACATGGGCAAAAAGGAAAGGTTGTAATCGACTTTTACACAAATGATGATCTCAACCGCCTGATCGGTATTTTAAAGCAGATATGATTATAGATATCTCGTTAATCTTTAAGGATTTAAACCGCGGAACCGCAGAACAAGAAACCGCAGAATTTCGAAGTGCTTTAATACTTCATAATTCGACATTCCTTGTTCGATATTCGATATTCAGATAGAATATGGGTTCAAGGGTTCAGAGATTCGTTGTGAATAAATGCTTCAGCCACAGATTTACGCTGATCATCACTGACATTTTTTCTTTTATATCTAACACTTAACACCTAACATTATGTCTATTCATATTATTATAGACGGCTATAATCTTATTCGACAGTCAGACAGGCTAAGCATTCTTGACCGCAGGGATATACAGTCAGGCAGAGAGGCTCTGCTTGAGACTCTTGCTGAATACAGAAAAATAAAACAACACAAAACAACAGTAGTTTTTGATGGGGCAAATGCCCCTTCATTTTCACGGCACGGAGAAAAACTAAATGGAGTCAAAATACTATTTTCCCGTAATGGAGAGTCGGCCGATACCGTGATTAAGAGTATGGCGGCCATGGAAAGAGAAAAGGCTTTAATTGTCAGCTCTGATCTGGATATTGTAAAATATGCTGAATCTCAGGGCGCTGCCACTATAAGCTCGCCGGAGTTTGAAGAAAAGGTGTTAATGGCTGCGTCCATGGACACCAATGGATCCAGCATGGAATATAAAGAAGGCTGGGTTCCGACAACCAAAAAGAAGGGGCCAAGCAGGCGTTTGTCAAAAAAAAAGCGGCGGAGCAAAGTCAAAATAAACAAGCTTTAGAAAACAGGGGCCAGGGATTAGGGATTAGGGGATAATTTTGAATTCTAAATTAAAAACGGTTTTTCCTTCATTCAAAATTAAAAATTAAAAACTCAAAATTATATTTAACACTTAACACCGCATAGTTCATTGAAAAAACCGTGAACTGTGAACCGACAACTGTGAACGGATACAAGAGTTAATATGAAACAGATATGTGTAATTGACGGACAGGGTGGCGGCATAGGAAGCGCTATCATTAAAAGGCTCAAGGAGTTGCTTAAAGAGACTGTTGAAATTGTCGCATTGGGAACAAACGCAATCGCAACAGCTCAGATGCTGAAGGCAAAGGCAAATCGAGGCGCTTCAGGAGAAAATGCTATTGTTCAGACCGTAAAACAGGTAGATGTTATTATCTGTCCTGTAGGTATAATTATGGCTCATGCCATGATGGGGGAGATTACACCAAGGATTGCCGAGGCAGTGGCAAGCAGTCCGGCAAAAAAAATGCTTATTCCTCTTTCCCGGGAAAACATTGAAATTGTAGGAATATCTTCCGCCCCGCTCCCGCATCTTATTGATACGCTTATACAGAAAAATTTAAAACACTTTTTGAATAATTAAGGAATAAATGCCATGTGTGAAGCAAATGCTTATATGCTTAAAGGTGAAGAGGAAGAGATGATTATGGAGGCTGTTGATACAGTCGAACCCAAGGATGACGGGGTTAAATTGACCAACATATTCGGAGAACAGAAGTTCTTGAAGGCCCATATACATTCGCTCTCCCTTGTAGATCATAAGATTTTTCTGCAAGAATAAATGAAAATATTAATTGCTAAGACCGCGGGCTTCTGCATGGGCGTTCGCAGAGCGGTTGAGATAGCTCTGAATGCGCCAGGCAAACACAAAGAACCCATTTACACCTATGGTCCCCTTATCCACAATCCCCATGTTCTGAGCCTTTTAAATGGAAAAGGAATATCTGTATTAGATCATATTCCGGAGTATGGGTCAGGCACTGTCATTATAAGGGCTCATGGGGTCCCGCCTCAAACAAAAGAGAGCCTTGAAAAAGCCGGTTTTAATGTCGTTGATGCCACATGCCCTCGTGTTATTAAAGTACAGAACATAATTCATCTATATGCAAAGCTTGGCTATTCATCAATAATTATCGGAGACAGGGACCATCCAGAGGTTATAGGCCTGGTCGGTTATGCCATGGGAAACGGATATGTAGTTGACAGCATTAAACAACTTGATTCTCTGCCGGAATTTGAAAAGGCTATAATCGTAGCTCAGACAACTCAGAATGTTTTTCTTTTTGAAGGGGTTAAAAAATGGGCCGGCAGTAAATTTCCGGTTTATAAGATTTTTGATACAATCTGTGATTCAACTTCAAAGCGGCAGGCTGAAGTTAACCATATGGCAAAATCTGTAGATGCCATAATAGTGGTTGGAGGCCGTAGCAGCGGAAACACGAAAAGGCTTGCCGAGATTGCAGGCCGGTCTGGTAAACCCGTATATCATATTGAAGCGGAAACAGAACTTGATCTTAAAAGTCTGAAGTCAGCTCAATGTATAGGCATAGTATCCGGTGCTTCCACACCTAACTGGATCATCAAAAAGGTTTACAGGGCTCTCGAGGGTTTGGTGTTTAAAAAAGAGAAGCTGTGGCGCAGAATCCTTTTTTCTATTAAGCGTTTGCTTCTTTTGACAAATATCTATGTATCCCTTGGGGCAGGGTGTTTGTGTTATGCCTGCGCCAAACTTCAGGGGATTGGAGTATTTTTTCCGCATATTTTTATATCTATATTATATATTCAATCAATGCATATATTAAACAACCTGACGGGAAACAAGGCAGACCTTTATAATGATCCGGTCAGAGCATCTTTTTATAGTAAAAATAAACTATTTCTTGCGACCTTATCTTTGGTTGCCGGCGGTGCGGGGCTGATTACAGCCTATACCATGGGATTGATGCCTTTTTTATTCCTTCTTGTAATGAGTATAATGGGGCTTTCTTATAATTTAAGACTCATACCTGATTATTTCGCGGGTGTGAGGTACAGAAGAATAAGGGATATCCCGGGTTCAAAGACCATTCTTATTGCTCTGGCATGGGGAATAGTTACATCCCTGTTTCCGTTTTTGTCTGTGTCCGGGGAAATAGATGCAGGTTCAATATCGGTATTTATATGGTCAACATCTATTGTATTCGCAAGAACCGCATTTTTCGATATTCTTGACATGCAGGGAGACAGAATCGTGGGTAAGGAGACAATCCCGATTCTGTTCGGGGAAAAGGGTTCGTTGCGTCTTTTAAAAGGCCTGCTGATAATGATTATAGCTGTTTTAGTCCTGTCAAGCGCGTTTCATATTGTCTCCAGCCTTGGCTTTATTCTTGTTATATGCCCGATTTCCATGTTGTTGGTTTTTTCAGCCTATGAAAAAGGTTATATGCTGCCCGGCATCAGGCTTGAATTTCTGGTTGAAACCCACTTTATCCTTGCGGGAGCCATCGCTCTTTTATGGCCCCTCATATAACCGGTTCCGTACCGGACAGGAGCCGCCTGATATTGTCCTTGTGGCGGAAAAGGATAAATATTGTGGTTATAAGGGAGCATGCTGTCAATGGAATGGAATGGCTTGTCAGCCAGACAGCCACAGGCAGCACGGCCGCACCCGAAAGGGATCCCGCGGACACACGCCTGGACAGAAATATAAACAGGATAAATGTTAACAGGGCGACAAGGCATGCTATTGGTGAAATTATTATAAAGCAGCCTGCCGCGGTCGCAACCCCTTTCCCGCCTCCTTTAAATTTCATATAAACAGGATAAAGGTGGCCTGAAAAAGCGGAAAGCGCGACAATGGACAGATAGATTTCACTAATTAATTTATCAGTGCCTGGCATAGCATATATAACAAGACATACCGGAAGAGCCCCCTTTAACAGATCGCACGCAAGTGTGAATGCCCCAAGCATTGTCCCCGCGACCCGTCTGACATTTGCAGCCCCTATATTTTTACTTCCTTTTTGTCTGATATCTATAGAGGCAAATCTTTTAGTTAAAATAAGACCGCATGGGATGGATCCAAGTAAATATGCAAAAACAGAAAGTCCAAAAAGTATAAGAATTTCCAGGGACATACTATAAATCCTCGTTAAAATCCTTTACTTTGCGTTTGATTTCAACTTTTTTATATTCACCGCAGAGTTCGCAAAGAAGTTTATTTTTTTTAATTGTAGGGTTGTCCTGCCTGATTTTTTTAAAGGGCTAAAGTGCTGCGATCTGATGAGGTGGTAAAATAAGGAAGTTAAGGTCTATGCTTAACTTCCTTATTAATTATGAGTGCCGAGGGACAGAATTGAACTGCCGACACGCGGATTTTCAGTCCACTGCTCTACCGACTGAGCTACCTCGGCAAGGTTTCTTAAAGAGAACTTTAAAAAAATTAATATTATGGAACCTGAGATTTTTGTCAAGAATTTTTTATTCCAATATCTCCAAAAAGATACTGAATTAAAACAGAAGCCGCAATTGCAGCTGTTTCGGCCCTTAAAATACGGGGGCCGAGTGCGGCGGTAATAAATCCGCGGGCTTTTGCTTTTTCAATTTCTTGTGATGTAAACCCGCCTTCCGGTCCGATCATGATAAATATATCATTAAAATGCCCGTCAGATTGTGGCAATGCTAAATTAATCGGCTTTGACTCATTCTCCCAGAAAGCGATTTTCAGTCTGCTCTGCATGCTGATATTCAATATATCTTCAAATGATACTGTTTGTCCGATTTCCATTATACGACCACGATTGCACTGCTTGAGGGCTTCCTTTGAAATTTCTTTCCATCGGTTTGTGCGATTAACGAGCCGTTTATTGTCTGGACTGGGAACAGAACGCTTGGAAATAAAAGGGATCCATTTAGTTATTCCAAGTTCAGTAAGCTGTCTGACGAGGTTGTCCATTTTCCTTTGTTTTAAAAAAGCCTGGGCTACAATAATTTGAACAGGTGATTCGGTTGTTGATGGAAAGGTTCTGATTATCGATACATTAACGTTGCCTGCAGATAAAGATATGATTCTGGCTTCGTATTCATTGCCGGTGCCGTCAAAAAGAGTTATTATATCTCCCTGCGTCAATCGCAGCACCTTTTTAATGTGTCTTGCATCAGTGCCGCTGACAACAGATATAGGCCCTGTTGCCTCTGATTGTTTGATAAAAAAGCGTCTCATGATTTTTTTATAATTTATTCTTGGACTTTTTACGAGTTTATCTATTCTGACTTTGTGTAAATGTTTTTTTAAAGAAAAGCAAATATCTTGACATGAAGTTTTATTTTTTAATGACTTAACCTTGACATGTTATATGCTGTATGATAATTTAAAAAATAAGGATTTGTTAAATATTTCGCAATGATATAGGACAATTTTTTATTGCAGGGGGCAATATGAATAATGAAAATAGTCTCAATCAGGATGTTGAGAAGGCACAGGCGCTGGAAGAGGAAAATATTATAGAGCTTACAGATGAGGTTGTAGAGGTCTCGGAAAAGGGGGTGGAACCGGGCGAATTCCCAGATATTGATGCTCAGCTTTCTACAGAAGATATTATTGAATTTTATGAGATTGAAGATAAAAAAGAAGATGAACCGATTGCGAAACCAGCAGATGACAATTATCCGGCAAGCGATATGGAAATTGACAATATTTTTGAAGAGAAAATAAGCGATGATAACATGCCCGATAAATTTGCTGATTCGCTGGGAATGGATTTAGAATCGGAAATTGATGCCTTGGAAGAAGATATACACGAAGAGGTTCCATTGTCTTTCGCGCGTCTTGAGGAGACTTTAGAGCGAATTGTTGAAAAAATGTTTTCTGAAAAGATCGAAAAGATGCTTGCCGAAATGATTGAATCGGCGGTTTCAAGGGAAATAAAAAGTATAAAGGAAAAACTGCAAGACCTTTGAAAAGAATTAATTTAATTAAGGAAGACTGGTATATGAGTCCTAACATGCTTGACAAGGGGTATAAGCCAGATGACGTGGAAAAATACTGGTACGATTTTTGGGAAAAAGAGCAACTCTTTGCCGCTGTTGAAGATGACGGGCAAAAAAGCTATTCAATTGTAATTCCCCCGCCTAATGTTACAGGTGTTCTTCACATGGGGCATGCTCTAAATATTACCCTGCAGGATATCCTTTGCCGTTTCAGGAGAATACGGGGGGATAATGTTCTATGGATGCCTGGAACCGACCACGCGGGGATTGCGACCCAGAATGTTGTTGAAAAAAAGCTTGCAAGCGAGGGGCTTGATCGCCACAAGCTTGGCAGAGATAAATTTATTGAGGCGGTATGGGAATGGCGCGGTGAGTATGGCAGCGCAATTATAAATCAGCTCAAGCGTCTTGGTGCTTCATGTGACTGGAAGCGTGAACGCTTTACAATGGATGAAGGATTGTCGCAGGCGGTGCGCAAGGTTTTTGTGCGGCTTTATAATGAAGGCCTTATTTACAGAGGAAACTATATTACCAACTGGTGCCCGCGTTGCCATACGGCCCTTGCCGAAATTGAAGTGGAGCATGATGATCACAACGGCCATCTTTATTATATCCTCTATCCTTTTGAAGAGGGGCCAGGCGGAATAGTTATTGCGACTACCAGGCCTGAAACTATGTTCGGCGATACAGCGCTGGCTGTTAATCCTGATGATGAGCGGTATCTGGGTATTGAGTCTGACAGGGTGATTCTTCCGCTTGTGAACAAGCCCATACCGATAATCAGGGACAGATATGTTGATATGACATTCGGCACAGGCGGTCTCAAGGTTACTCCGGCTCATGATCCAAATGACTTTGAAATAGGAAAACGCCACAATCTTCCGATTGTCAAAGTTATTGGGGATGACGGATTAATGACCCCTGAGGCCGGTAAATTTGAAGGGCTTGACAGGTTCAAATGCAGAGATGCCGTAATAAAAGAGCTTGAAAAGACGGGGCTGTTGAAAAAAGTTGAGCCATACAACCACAGCGTGGGCCATTGTTACAGATGCAAGACAGTCGTTGAGCCGAACCTCTCATTGCAGTGGTTTGTAAAGACCGGGCCGCTTGCGGAAAAAGCAATACAGGCGGTTGAAAAGGGGGATACAAAAATCATCCCTGAAATATGGACAAAAACCTATTTCGAGTGGATGAATAACATCAGGGACTGGTGTATATCACGGCAGATATGGTGGGGGCATCAGATTCCCGCATGGACATGCGAAGATTGCAAGGAGCTTATTGTCGCTATTAATACCCCTGAATCCTGTCCGGCCTGCAAAGGAACAAGGCTTGTTCAGGAAACAGATGTGCTGGACACCTGGTTTAGTTCCGCTCTGTGGCCGTTTTCCACAATGGGATGGCCGGAAAAAACAGCTTTATTGAAAAAGTTTTATCCGACATCTGTTCTTGTTACCGGCTTTGATATACTTTTTTTCTGGGTTGCCAGAATGATGATGATGGGTATCCATTTCATGGAAGATGTGCCGTTTAAAGATGTGTATGTGCATGCCCTTGTGCGTGATGTTGAGGGCAAAAAGATGAGTAAGTCAAAGGGGAATGTTATCAATCCTCTAAGCGTGATCGATAAATATGGAACCGATGCATTTCGCTTTACTTTGGCGGCCTTTGCGGCACAGGGACGGGATATTAAGATGTCCGAAGACAGAGTCGAAGGATACCGTCATTTTATAAATAAGCTCTGGAATGCCTCACGGTTCGCTTTTATGCATATAACCGAAGAAAACTCAAAACCTTTCAGTTTTCAGCTTTCAGACTTCAGCCCCTCTCTTCCTGACAGGTGGATTTTATCCAGGCTCAATTCTGTTACGGTAAATGTTGCCGAAGCTATTGATAACTACAGGTTTAATGATGCGGCCGGCGCTCTTTACAGGTTTGTGTGGCATGAGTTCTGTGACTGGTATCTGGAGGCGATAAAGCCCTCATTATATGGGAAACAGGGGGAGGACAGACGTCAGGCAACGATGAATGTGCTCTGGTTTGTTTTGCGGGATACACTTATACTGCTTCATCCATTTATACCCTTTGTAACTGAGGAGATCTGGCATAAACTTCCGGGAACGCATGGTTCTATAATGAAAGCCTTATTTCCTTTAGACAGACCCGATGCCGCTAATTATCGAAGCGATAATGATGCTGAATCAAAAATGGAACTTATAATCGGAATAATAACAGGAATCAGGAATATCAGGGGTGAGATGAATATTGCCCCGTCATTACTGCTTGATGTTTCAGTTCAATCAGGGGATGAAAAAACACGGGAAGCGCTTAATCAGCATAGAGACATTATAATAAATCTTGCCGGGTTAAAAACCCTTTTAGTCGAGTCGCCTGGTGAAAAACCGAAGATGGCGGCCACAGGGGTCGTCGAGAATGCCACTATTTATGTTTTACTTGAAGGTATGATAGATTTTACCAAAGAAATCAATCGTCTTGAGAAGGAGATCAGCAAACTAACAAATGATCTGACGGTTGTATCCGGAAAATTAAGCAATGAAAATTTCATTAACAAAGCATCCGGGGATGTAGTTGAAAAGGTTAAAGAAAAGCAGAGAATCCTTCTTGAAAAGCAAGGGAAATTAGAGGCAAATATAGAGAAAATTGAGGGATTGAGGGAGTGAGAGAGTGCTCACGCAAAGGCGCTAAGTAAACAGGAAAGAGGGTAGGGGAAAGAGGGGGGGGCTGAACCGCAGAACAAGGAACCGCAGAATGTCGAAGTGTTTTAATACTTCATCATTCGACATTCTTTGTTCGATATTTGATATTCGCATTTTACTAAGAGCCCTAAGCCGTAAACCGTACAAAATTGTCATTCCGTGCTTGACACGGAATCCAGTATTTCCAAGTCGTTATGGGTTTTTCATTAAAAATTAACGAGGTCTGCATGTATTTAATGCAAGATTTGATTAAAACAGCTCTAAAAGAGGATATCGGGTCAGGGGATATTACTACGGATAATCTTGTGGCTAATGATGCAGGAGGACATGGTGTAATCGTTGCCAGGGAAAAGGCTGTAATTGCCGGGCTTGACATTGCTTACCGGGTTTTTGAACAACTTGATCCGAAAATTATTTTCAAGCCCGAGTGCAAAGACGGCGATACTGTTATGGATGGCGGAATTGTTCTAAGGGTTGAAGGAAAACTTCAAAGTCTTCTGATCGGTGAACGAACCGCTTTAAATTTTCTGCAGCACCTTTCCGGGATTGCCACACATGTGCGTTCATATGTGGATAGGCTTGCAAATAAAAAGGTTCGCCTTGTTGATACACGTAAAACAACGCCGGGATTAAGGGTTTTAGAAAAATATGCTGTTCGTGTCGGCGGAGCCTTTAATCACAGAATGGGACTTTATGACGGTGTTTTGATCAAGGATAATCACATAGCTGCTTGCGGCGGTATAACAAAGGCTGTTAAACGCATCAGAAACAATATCTCTCATCTTATTAAAATAGAGGTCGAGGTTTCCAGCCTGGATGAAGTAAAAGAGGCTGTAGAGGCCGGCGCCGATGTTATCATGTTAGACAACATGGACATAGACAGGATGAAACAATCAATTAAACATATTGACGGAAGGGCTTTGGTCGAAGTCTCCGGTCGGGTAACGATAGAACGCCTTAATAGTCTGGCAGATATCGGTGTGGATATTATCTCTGCCGGAGCTCTTACCCACTCGGCAAGAAGCGTGGACTTGAGCATGCGTATTAAGTAAGGGATTGGGGAATTGAGATGAGAATTTAGGAATTAAAAGTGACAACATCCTTCAATTCCTAAATCCCTTAATTCCTAAATTTGGTGTTTTGGTATCTTGGTGGCTGAATTGTTAGCATTTTTTCAGCAAGACAAAAAGGCAACTTGGTTTTTACCTTTTTGTTTGGCAATATACATCGCTTTATCCGCTCTTTCAACAAAGCTTGAAATTCGTTCATCAGGGTGATATCTTGTGACACCTATACTTATAGTCAGGTTAACTATGTTGCCGGGTACTGGTATAAATTTTTCAGTTTCCATCAATTTTTTTATTCTTGTTGCAACAATAAACGCTTCTTCGCATTTTGTTTCCGGAAGGATAACGGTAAATTCTTCTCCACCATATCTATAAGCAGAGTCCATTGTTCTGAGACAAGATTTGATTATCCGGCCGAGTCTAGTCAGAACCTTATCACCTTGAATGTGTCCGTGGGTATCGTTGTATTTTTTAAAATTATCAACATCTAAAAATAGAAGTGAAAGTGGATGCTTGTAACGCTTGCACCTGTAAGTCTCCGTGTCCAATTGTCTGAAAAAATACCTCGAATTATAAAGTTGTGTCAGTTCGTCGGTTATTGCAAGTTCTTCAAGTTTTTTTACTATTTTTGTACGTTCTTTTGTGAGTTGTCTTTCTTTAAATACTCTTTTTAACCTCAGCAGCAGCTCCTCAAGGTGCATTGGTTTAAAAATAATATCGCTTGCACCATTGCTGATTGCCTCTTCATAAGAGTATTTATCGCTGTAACCGGTCATTATGATGACATCTGTATCATAGTTTTTCTTTATTAAGCCTGTAAGCTCAAGACCATTTATCCCAGGCATTATTATATCGATTATTGCAACGGAAATATTAGTTGTTTTTAATAATTCGAGAGCCTCCTCGCCACTGGAAGCACTGAAAACATCGAATTCTGACAATTCTATGAAATCATGTAGCAATTTTCTAACACCTGCGTCGTCGTCGACTATTAATATATTGTTATTCATTCTTTATTAGAGGCCTTGTTGACATTATCAAAAACAATCTGATAGAAATGTTATTTTTACGAAGTCATTAATTTTCATTATAAAAAAATAAAACTGATTCTGTCAACTTCGAAAAAATAAAACTTAGCGACCGGCGGTGAGATATAAAGGAGAAAAACATTAAAATTTTAGTAATTGGATCAGAGGGGCAGCTTGGATGGGAGCTTCAAAGACAGGGCCAACTCTTTGGTTTTGAGATAATCGGCCTTGATCTTCCTCAAGTAGATATAACAAACATAATCCAGGTGGAAAATGCTCTGTCCGCTTATCAGCCGGTTCTTATAGTTAACGCCGCTGCTTACACGAATGTTGACAGAGCTGAATCTGAACCTGACCTTGCCTTTGCGGTAAACAGTGACGGGCCGGACAATCTTGCCGGAGCTTGCGCAAAAGCAAATCTGCCGTTTATTCATATATCTACCGATTATGTCTTTGACGGTCAAAAAAAGAGCCCGTATATTGAGACGGATCAGGTCGCTCCCCTTGGTGTTTATGGCAAAAGCAAGGAACAGGGGGAAAAAATGGTTCGTTCCCGAACAGAGAAACATATTATTTTGCGTACCTCATGGCTGTATGGTGTGCATGGGAATAATTTTGTAAAAACCATGCTGAGGCTCGGCAGGGAAAAAAAGACCATAAGGGTTGTGAGTGATCAATACGGGTGTCCAACCAGCGCCGCGGATCTGGCTGCAACTGTTTTGATAATTGCCGGTCTAATAATAAGCATTTCACCAAAAATTATCTGGGGAACTTACCATTATTGCGGGCAGGGAATAACAACATGGCATGAGTTTGCGGAAGCTGTATTTAAAATTGCCGGCAGGCATGATGCAATGAAAGTAGAAAAGATAGAACCCATCAAAACCATTGACTATCCGACTTCGGCAAAAAGACCTCTTTTTTCCGCCCTTGACTGCTCCCTGATAGAAAAGAGCCTTGGAATTAAAGCCAAATCATGGCACGAGAGCCTGAAACTTACCATTGATCGTTTATTCACCGCAGAGCCGGAGAGGCCAAAATAAATTTGGCTCCTTTATTATTTTGCGGTTATATTAAATTTTTTCGTGTTTTCGTACTTTCGTGTTTTCGTGATTAAAATTTTTTTGGTATATAAAGTTTCTCTGTGATCTCTGTGTGCTCAGTGGTGAAAATGTCAAAAAATAAGGTCGAGCTTCTTGCGCCGGCAGGCAATTTTGAAAAGTTTGAAATTGCAATGCATTATGGGGCCGATGCAGTCTATCTTGCGGGCAAGGATTTCAGTCTCAGGAACAAGTCCGGGAATTTTACCTTTGATGAAATTCAAAAAGCCGTGAACATTGCGCATGGCAGAAATGTTAAAATATATGTGGTGTGCAACATATACTCCAGAAATTACGAACAGCAGGCAATCAGCGATTATCTTCATGAAATCGGCGCAATCGGTCCTGATGCCGTCATAATTTCAGATCCGGGGATATTTCTTGAGTCGCGGCTTATCATGCCTCAAGTACCGGTGCATCTCAGCACCCAGGCAAACACAACCAACTATAAAACCGTTTTATTCTGGCAAAATCTTGGCGTGAAAAGAGTAAATGTGGCAAGGGAGCTCTCCTTAAAAGAGATAAAGGAGATCGCCATGCGCAACCTGGCGGAGGTTGAGGCCTTTGTGCACGGGGCCATGTGTATCTCCTATTCAGGAAGATGTCTTCTCAGCAGTTTTATGGCTGACAGGGACAGCAACCGCGGGCTTTGTTCCCACCCGTGCAGATGGAAATATTCGGTTGTTGAAGAGTTAAGGCCCGGCAAATATATGCCTGTATTTGAAGATGATCGCGGCTCATATATCTTCAACTCGAGAGATTTGTGCATGATAGAACATATTCCTGAAATGATCGAATCAGGAATAGACTCCTTAAAAATAGAAGGGCGGATGAAAGGGATCAACTACATTGCCTCGGCCGTAAAGGTATACAGGGAGGCGATCGATTCATATTATGCTGATCCAGCGGGTTACAAGGTAAAGGATGAGTGGATAAAAGAGCTTGCCGGCATTAATAACCGGGGTTATTGCACAGGTTTTTATTTTGGCGATCCGGAACAGGTGTCTCCGAATTATAAAAATCTCAACCCGTCAAACAGACGCCTGTTTATCGGCAAGGTATGTGAAAGCAATGGCGGAAACGGTGTGAATATTGAGGTCAGAAACAAATTCTACAAAGGTGATAATATCGAAATTTTAAGCAGAACAGGTCCGGCCATGCAAGATAAAATAGATGATATCTTTGATGAAAACAGCCGGCCCTTATCGTATGCTCAGCCCGGAAGCAGTGTAACCATCAACATCACCACCAAGTGCTTTCCAAACGATCTGATAAGAAAAGTGACACTCTAATCACAGGAGACCTTTGGAACCGAAAAACAGAAAAAAAGCGCTTATTTTATTTATACTGATTGCAGGGGTTGTATCCGGAGCTATTGCAGGAGCTATTTTCGCGATAACCAGCGATTTTCCCCAGATACGATCCCTTGAAACATACAGCCCGCCTGCTGTAACACGTATATATTCGGCTGATAAAAAGGTTCTTGCAGAACTTTTTATTGAAAAAAGGGATCCCGTGCTGCTGAAAGATATCCCCTGTTTCCTTAAAGAGGCCATGGTTGCAACGGAAGACAGGAGCTTTTACAAACACAGCGGCGTTGATCTGAAAGGTATCATGAGGGCGGTAATAAAGGATATCCTGGCCGGAGAGTTTGTTGAAGGGGCAAGCACAATCACCCAGCAGCTTGCAAAGACACTCTTTTTAACGTCAAGAAAAACCCTTGTGCGGAAAATCAAGGAAGCTGTTCTGGCCTTTCAGCTTGAGCGGCGGTATACAAAAGACGAGATACTTCAGATGTACTTAAACCAGGTATACTTTGGAAGCGGCGCATACGGCGTGGAATCTGCCGCAAGAATATTTTTTGGAAAGTCTGCAAAAGATCTGAGTTTATCCGAATGTGCGTTAATAGCCGGTATGCCCAGGGCTCCTTCGAGGTATTCCCCTCTGATTAATAAGGAGCTTGCATTAAAACGCAGAAACATTATTCTTAAACAGATGAAGGATACAGGCATAATCACGGCATCAGCCTGTGACGAAGCTGTAAAAGAACCGGTTATTGCCGGGGAACAAAGCGAAAAAGAGACAGGGGCAGGTTACTTTATTGAGCATGTTAAAGCTTCTCTGGAAGAGGTTATAGGCTCGTCAAGGCTTTATAAGGGTGGACTCACAGTTTATACAACCCTTTCTTTTAAACTTCAGAAGGCGGCCGAAGATGCGGTTGCAAAGGGTTTGATTGCCCTTGAAACAAGGATGAAAAGCCAAGGGGACCCCTATCCTCAGGGTGCGCTTATAACGCTGGATCTGCGGACAGGCGGTATTCTTGCAATGGTCGGCGGCAGGGACTTTTCCAAAAGCCCTTTTAACAGAGCTGTAAGCGCCAGGAGACAGCCAGGGTCTGCGTTTAAACCGGTTGTTTACGCTTACGCGATTGAGCAGGGCTTTCCGCAAAATATGATGATACTCGATGCTCCTGTGGCCTTTAAAGGGGCAAAAAACGGAAAAGACTGGGCTCCTGAAAACTTTTCCGGAAAATATATGGGAGAAATAACCTTAAGAACAGCTCTTGCTGTTTCAGAAAATATACCTGCGATCAGACTCATGGAGATGCTGGGCCCTAATTCCGTTGCGCGATTTGGCCGCAGTCTCGGCATTGAATCTCCGCTTTCCCCGGATCTGTCCCTGGCTCTTGGCACATCGGAAACAACTCTTATTGATTTGACTTCCGCCTATGCTGTTTTCCCGAACAGGGGGGAAAGAATAGAGCCGTTTGGCGTAACTGAAGTGCATGACGACAATGGACGGATTGTCTGGCAGGTAAAACCTCAAAAAAGAGCGGTCATGTCACGCGCCGGTGCGGCCATAATGACGGATATGCTGAGCACTGTTATTCAGGAGGGCACCGGAAGGAAAGCACGTGTTATCGAATGTCCTGTTGCTGGGAAAACAGGCACCACAAATCAGTACAAAGACGCTCTTTTTATCGGCTTTTCTCCCTCAATTGCAACAGGAGTATGGGTGGGCATGGATGCAAACAAAACTCTCGGGAATCTGGAAACAGGAGCCCTGGCAGCTCTTCCGATATGGATTGAATTCATGACACAGGCGCTTGCAGACAGTCCTTTTCAATACTTTGATATTCCGGATGATGTAATAAAGGTGCGCATCGATCCTGTAACCGGCCTGCGCGCATCCGATAATTCAACACACACGGCAACAGCCCTTTTTAAAAAAGGAACAGAACCAAGGGAATAAAATTTCCCTGATCCCTAATCCTGTCCCAAAATGCCTCACGCAAAGGCGCCGTTGTCAGCCACAGACCCACACAGAAACACACGGACAAAACAACAGTAGGTTCTTTTCGCGAAGCGATGACTATTTTTGTCCGAGCATGTCGCTCGGACAAATGTCTATGGAAGTCTGTGTGTGTCTGTGGCTAATCTTTTCTTTTTCCTATTTCTCCTTAATCCTAATTTATTGATCTTGACTTTAAATCATAAATTATAATAAACATTAAAAATAATTCATTAACTTTAGGCACTTGTAACTTTAGTCACTTAAATAACCCTGAACTGTGAACCGTAGTCAGCAGTTTTTTTCTTAACACCTAACACCTAACACTTTAAGCACAGGAGTTATTATGAAGCGAAATCATCGCATCTTACTGTTCAGTTTTTTTATTTTATTTCTGTTTGGCGAAAGTTCCGCTGTTTGTCAGGGATGGACAGATCTCAGGATACGCCTTCTTCCTGACTCAAGCTTTGCAGTTGTTGAAGCAAAGGCCGGTGAGAAAATCAGGCATTGCCCACATCATGATTCAAACAACAAGATTGATGAAGAACAGCTGATATATGTATTCGGAACCCTATACAGGGGGACATGGCTTGATCAGGCAAACAAGGAGATTGCTGAAAAGCATCTTAAAAATCATTATGACAAATTTATTGAAAATATCATGAAAAAGGGCTTGGAGGGAACTGTTAACATCAACAAGGCAAGCCTTACAGATCTGGTAGCTCTCCCTCATGTAGGACCTGTATTGGCTGTGAAGATTGTGGAATACAGAAATATGCACGGCCTGTTTGAAAAAATCGAGGATATCAGGAAAGTGCAGGGGGTCGGCTCAGGCACATTTAATGCCATTAAGCACTATATTGCAGTTAATTAGGTTCAAGGTTCAATGGTTTTTTCTTAGCGTCTTAGCGCCTTTGCGTGAGGCGTTTTTCTCTGTGTTCTCCGTGAGCTCTGTGGTGATATTTAACTTTTTCGTGTTTTCGTACCTTCGTGCTTTCGTGATTAAAATTTAAAATGGATCTAAAATGAAAAAAGCCTTAATTACCGGAATTACCGGTCAGGACGGCGCTTATCTTGCGGAATTACTTTTAAACAAGGGATACGAGGTTCATGGAATAAAACGGCGTTCCTCTCTTTTTAATACTCAAAGGGTAGATCATCTTTACCAGGACCCTCATGAAAAAGACCGCAAGTTTGTCCTTCACTATGGCGATCTTACCGACGCCGGTAACCTTATCCGGATCATTCAGGAGGTCCGGCCCGATGAAATATACAACCTTGGGGCGCAGAGTCATGTCCAGGTTTCCTTTGAAACCCCGGAATATACCGCAAACACCGATGCCCTTGGGGCATTGCGTATCCTGGAAGCCATCCGGATGTTAGGGCTTGAGAAAAAAACCAGGTTTTACCAGGCATCCACATCCGAACTTTACGGCAAGGTTCAGGAAAACCCGCAAACCGAGCTTACCCCTTTTTATCCCCGCTCTCCTTACGCCTGCGCCAAACTCTATGCTTACTGGTGCACGGTGAACTACAGGGAGGCTTACGGTATTTATGCATGCAACGGTATTCTCTTTAATCACGAATCGCCGATACGTGGCGAAACCTTTGTAACTCGCAAGATAACCAGGGCTGTTGCGCGCATAGCCCTTGGCCTTAATGATTGCCTGTATCTTGGGAATATTGATGCAAAGCGTGATTGGGGGCATGCCAGAGATTTTGTTAAAGTGCAGTGGCTTATGTTGCAGCAGGATGAACCAGAGGATTTTGTTATTGCGACAGGAGAGCAGCATACGGTAAGGGAGTTTTGTGAAATGGCCTTTGCGAGGATCGGCATTAAGCTCGCATGGAGAGGGCAGGGGGTTGATGAAAAAGGTATCCTGGCTGAAATAATTCCTTTGCAGAGCATGAAAAGATATAAGGCATACAGCAGGCTTCAAGAACTGAAAAACGGGCAGGTTCTGGTTTCAATTGATCCACGCTACTTTCGTCCCACCGAGGTTGAGACATTACTTGGAGATCCGTCAAAGGCGCGCGAAAAGCTCGGCTGGAAGCCTGAGATTTCATTTAAAGAGATGATACGTGAAATGGTGGAGCATGACCTTGACGAAGCAGCGCGGGAAGCCGTCTGCCATAAAAACGGTTTTCCATTCCCCTCAAGTTGCGAAGCAAATATGTGATGAACCCAAATTCTTCAATATATATAGCAGGCCACACCGGCATGGTGGGTTCTGCGCTTTTGCGTAAATTCAAAGCCGAAGGTTTTTCAAATCTTATTACACGCAGCCATGCGGAACTGGATCTTACACGTCAATCAGATGTAGAAGCCTTTATGCGGGCGAAAAAGCCTGAATACGTGTTTTTAGCTGCCGCAAAGGTCGGCGGCATACTTGCCAACAATACCTGGCCTGCCGAGTTCATATACATCAACCTTGCAATTCAGACCAATATTATTCACGGGGCATGGAAAGCAGGGGTAAAGCGCCTGTTATTTTTAGGCTCTTCATGCATTTATCCCAGGGAATGTTCTCAGCCGATGAAAGAGGAATATCTCCTCACAGGCCCTCTTGAACCTACTAATGAACCTTATGCGGTGGCAAAGATTGCCGGTATCAAGATGTGTCAATCATATAATCGTCAGTACAACACAAAGTATATTGCAGTTATGCCAACCAATCTTTACGGGCCAAACGACAACTTTGATCTGGAAACCAGCCATGTTCTTCCGGCCATGATTCGCAAGTTTCATCTTGCCAAACTGGCTGTTAACGGCGCCCAGGAAGAAATAAAAAAGGATCAGGCTCGCTTCGGCCCTATTCCGGAAGATATCATGGCCGATCCTGAGGTCGTAAGCCTCTGGGGCAGCGGAACCCCCTGCAGGGAGTTCCTCCACGTGGATGATGTTGCTGATGCGTGCGTGTTTATAATGGATCTAAATGAGGAAAAATTTGCGGCCCTGCTTGCCTCCAATCCTCCCGCACTGATAAATATAGGCTCGGGCAGGGAGATCAGTATAAAGGAATTGGCATTGCTTATAAAGGATATAGTTGGATTTGAGGGGAACGTAGTATTTGATAAAACCCGGCCTGACGGCACTTTGCAAAAACTACTGGATGTTTCCAGGCTAACCGCTCTTGGATGGAAACCAAAGATTTTACTTAAAACCGGAATCCGCGCTACTTATGACAGTTTTAAAAAAATCTGACAGGATTTACAGGATGAACAAGATTTTATTTTAAATGAGACATGACCGTAAAAAAGCTGATTAGCCACAGACACACACAGACTCAGATGGACATTTGTCCGGCGGACATCGCCGGACAAAAATGGTCATCGCTTCGCGAAAAAAACTAATGCTATTTTATCTGTGTATGTCTGTGTGTGTCTGTGGCTAAAATAATGGCAAAATCTTGGCGTTTTTGAGGCTCTGCGGTGAAAAATTACTATTGAGGAAAAATGAAAAAATTTAAAAAAAATATCCTTTGCATAGGCGCAGGCTACGTAGGTGGGCCGACCATGGCTATGATTGCCTATAAATGCCCGCAATACAAGGTCACGGTTGTGGATATCAATCCAATACGCATTGATGAATGGAACTCAAATAACCTGCCGGTTTATGAACCTGGCCTTGATGAGATTGTAAAAAAAACACGCGGAATAAATCTTTTCTTCACCAGTAATATAGAGCAGGGCATAATAGAGTCCGACATCATTTTTGTCAGCGTAAACACCCCCACAAAGACCTTTGGAGTAGGGGCCGGCATGGCCGCAGACCTGCAGTATTGGGAAAAAACCGCCAGACAGATACTTCAGCATTCCCGGTCTTCAAAAATCATTGTTGAAAAAAGCACGCTTCCGGTTAAAACAGCACAGGCAATGGAGAGGATACTTGCCACAAATAATAAAAAGATAAAATTTGAGATTCTTTCCAATCCTGAATTTCTGGCTGAAGGCACCGCAATAAAGGATCTGGAATATCCGGATCGTGTACTTGTCGGTTCAAATCTGACGCAAAGCGGTTTAAAGGCAAGGGCTGCTCTGGTTGAAATATATGCCACTTGGGTGGATGAAAAAAGGATAATTACCACCGATATCTGGAGCAGCGAACTCTCCAAACTCGTGGCCAACGCGTTTTTAGCCCAGAGAATATCATCAATAAATTCCATATCCGCCCTGTGTGAGAAGACCGGTGCGGATATCGTCAATGTGGCCGGAGCAGTCGGGTTTGACAGCAGGATCGGCGACAAGTTCCTGAATGCAAGCATCGGATTTGGTGGATCATGCTTTAAAAAGGATATTTTGAATCTTGTATATATGTGCCGCTATAACGGCCTTAACGAAGTGGCCGATTACTGGGACCATGTTCTCAGGATAAATGATTTTCAAAAGGATCGTTTTGTGATCAACATGCTTACAGCCATGTTCAACACATTGGCGGGCAAGAAAATATGCCTTTTTGGTTTTGCTTTTAAGGCCAATACCGGAGACACAAGGGAGAGCCCGGCCATTTACATTGCAAAAAGATTGATCGAGGAAAGAGCGCACCTGGCAATTACAGATCCAAAGGCATTAAAGAACGCAGGAATCGATCTAAAAGGGGTTGACGAAAATGTAAGCTATATTGACGATCCTTATGCGGCAGCAGCCAAAAGCCATGCAATCGCAATAATGACGGAATGGGATTTATACAGGGATCTTGACTATGAGAAAATATTCAAGTCAATGATAAAACCGGCCTTTATATTTGACGGCCGCAATATCGTCGATCATAAAAGACTTTTTAAAATCGGATTTAACATATATCCAATCGGCAAACCAGCTTTGACACACTTTTAATAAAATTTTAAATAAATTAGCCACAGACACACACAGACTGACACAGACTTTTGTTCAGCGGACATCGCTGGACAAAAATAGTAATCGCTTCGCGAAAAAAAGCCAATGTTATTTCGTCAGTGTGTTTTTGTGTTAGTCTGTGGCAAATATGAATAAATATGGATATCAATGAGCTTACATACCAGATAAATGGTGCGATATTCGAAGTTAGCAAATTGTTGGGCGCTGGATTCCTCGAAAAAGTTTATGAGAACGCCTTAATTATGGAGTTGCGTTTAAGAGGAATTAAAGCACTGGGCCAATTCCCTATTTCTGTGAAGTATAAAGGTAAAAATATCGGAGACTATTTTGCCGATATTGTTGTTGAAGACAAGGTGATAATTGAATTAAAGGCGATTGATAAATTACAAAAAATTCATGAAGCACAGATGTTGAACTACTTGAAAGCTACTGGAATAAAGGTTGGTTTGCTTGTAAATTTCACATTCCCAAAAGCAGTGATTAAAAGATTTGTTTTTTAGCCACAGAAGCGCACAGGCAGTGTATTATTAAAGAAAATAACACATCTTTTGTGAAACAACTGAACAATCTGTTTGGCCTATGAATTAGTCTAACGAATTATTTGTATCTGTGTTTGTCTGTGTGTGTCTGTGGCTAATAAAAAAAAGGATTCTTATGAAATATCATCAAGATAACCGCGTATTGATCACCGGCGGCGCCGGCTTTTTAGGCTCTCATCTCTGCGAACGGCTTGTTGCCGAAGGGTTTGAGGTGTTATGTGTGGATAACTGTTTTACCGGTACCAGGCAAAATATCTTCCATCTTTTAAATAAGCCGAATTTCGAGTTTATCCGCCATGACATTACATTCCCCCTTTATATTGAGGCGGATGAAATTTATAATCTTGCCTGTCCTGCATCGCCTGTTCATTATCAGTTTGATCCTGTTCAGACTACAAAAACAAGCGTGCATGGCGCCATCAACATGTTAGGGCTTGCCAAGCGGATTAAGGCTAAAATTCTGCAGGCATCCACAAGCGAGGTCTACGGAGACCCGGATGTCCACCCCCAGCCGGAAACCTATTGGGGCAGGGTAAACCCTATCGGTCCGAGATCCTGTTATGATGAAGGAAAAAGGTGCGCTGAAACACTTTTTTTTGACTATTATCGCCAGCACAGTCTGAAAATAAAAGTCGTCAGAATATTCAACACATACGGCCCGCGTATGCACCCGAATGACGGCCGTGTTGTTTCCAATTTTATTGTTCAGGCATTGAAAAACAGGGATATCACGGTGTTTGGCGATGGAACCCAGACCCGTTCCTTCTGTTATGTGGATGATCTGATAGAAGGCATGATCCGCATGATGAGCGGGCCTGATGATTTTACAGGACCGGTAAACCTGGGGAATCCCGATGAATTTACTATTCTTGAACTGGCCCAAAAAATCATAAAAATTACAGGTTCAAAATCAAAAATTGTTTTTAAGCCCCTGCCGCAGGATGATCCCATGCAGCGCAAACCGGACATCAGCCTTGCAAAGAAAAAACTAAAATGGCAGCCTGTGGTAAAACTGGATGAAGGCCTGAAAAAAACCATAAAATATTTTGACGAAATACTATAATTAAGGATTAGGGATTAAAGGATTAGGGGATTATTGTGGGGACTCACTGGCGTGAATTAAAGGTTTGGCAAAAGACACACGGATTAGTGATTGACATTTATAAAGTAACAAGTAATTTTCCAGGAACTGAAATTTATGGATTGGTTAATCAATTAAAACGTGCCGCATATTCTGTGCCGGTAAACATAGTTGAAGGCCAGTCTCGACAAACTACGAGAGAGTACTTACAGTTTTTGTATAACGCAAGGGGGTCTTTAGAAGAAGTTCGATATTTTTTATTGCTTTCAATGGAATTGGGATATTTGAGTGAAAAAGATCATGAAATTCTCGAATCAAAATATGAATCAGCAAGCCGTATGCTAAATGCACTCATCAAATCACTTAAACGTTTTCTTTAATCCCTAATCCAGGGTTTTTAATCCCTTAATCCCATAATCCTTTAATCCTATATTATGCCGGAGACAAACAATGACTAACCAGGAATCCAATCAGCAACAATATCCCCAGAACTACCCGCCATACGAAGACGAGATCAATCTTATCGACTATCTGCTGGTCCTGTGGAAATGGAAATGGCTCATCATAGCCGGCACCCTGGTCTTTGCTGTTATAGCGGCTGTCATAAGTCTCCGGATGCCTGAGATTTACGAGATTTCCACGGTCATCAAGCCCGGTATTGCGGGCGTTAAAGATGATGGAAGCTTTATATACATCGATTCTGTGGATAATATAAGCGGAAAGATAAATGAAGGAATTTACGATAGAAATATACAAAAAGCATTGCATTTGAACCAACTGAAGGCAGGTATTAATTTCAAATTTACGATTGCTAAAGAAACTAATATGATAAAGATTACCTCTCAATGGGAAGAGGAGAGCAGAGATCTTGGGATAAAAGCTACCGGGCAGCTGTTACGGTTTCTTGTTGATGATTACGAAAGAATCGTTAAGTCCAGAAAGGCTGTTTTTGACGGGCAAATCTTTTCTAAACAAAACAATATCAAAAAGTTCGAAGCACAAAGAGAATTATTTGGGAAATCTCTAAAGGATATCAAGCGCGGGACGGACGGATTGAAGAAGGAGGCGGATAATCTTAAAAACAATACCGAGGACCTGATAAAACAAAGAGATTTGCTGTTAAAAGAAAGTAATGCTGGGGCTGAAATACCTCTCCTTCTATACTCTACAACAATTCAGCAGAACATTTCTTATCTAAACCAGATAAATAATCAGATTTATGATTTCAAGGAAAAAGAAAAGGAAGCACTACAAGAAATTGGAGAGGCAGAAAGAGGTATTGATACTGCAAAAACAGAGATAGATGAGTTAGAAGTAAATAAAGAGATGATTGCCAATATAAAGGTTATTCAGGAGCCGGAGGTTTCGCTGCACCCTGTCAAGTCTAAAAAGAAACAGATCGTCCTTCTTGCCACTGTCGTTGCATTATTCATGGCTGTTTTCCTTGCATTCTTCATCGAATACATAAAAAATGCCACCCGCTCCACCAAATAATAGGAAGGATTAGGGATTAAGGATTAATTAACTTTTTCCCATGGGCGGAATTATTCTTCATAACTTTTGTCCGGCTATCGCCTTCGGCGAGAAAAAATTATGTCTGTGTAAGTCTGTGTGCGTTTGTGGCTAATATTCCTGTCTAAAACCAGATTATTTTACTTGACTAAATAACCTGTTCAATATAAAAATGTTGTTCAAAACTGAACAACATTGAGACCTTTGAAAAATGTTCGACTAAAATTGATTTTTCCTTCATTCAAAATCAAAAACTCAAAATTATAAAGCAATTATTCTCATGCTCCTTTCAGAAAAGCACTTTCAAATATTAGAGATCCTGGGCGGGCAGGAGATTTCAACTCAGCGCCAACTGGCGAAGTTTACGGGAATCAGCCTTGGCCAGATCAATTATGTCCTTAAGCAGCTTCTGTCAAAAGGCCTTGTCAAAATCGGCAACTTCAGTAAAAATCCTCACAAGATAGGTTATGTCTATCTTTTAACCCCAAAAGGGATTGAGGAAAAATCAAAGTTGGCTGCACATTTTATAGTATCCAAACTAAAAGAGTACAATAACATCCGTGGTAAGCTGGCGGAACGATTAACGGCCATTGCAAAAAACGGCCATAAGCGCATTGTTTTTATCGGGCCTGAAATAATAAAAGAGTTTATTGATTCCATAATACATGAAAAAGCTTTAGCGCTGGTTCTGGTGGCTCACTGCGAAGACCGGCAGGATATCAAACAATATGATGATAATTCCTTTGATCTTGTTGTTGAATTTAATATAAATCAAGATGCAAAGACAGCAAAGCTCAATGGAATTTCTTCTGACAGGGTAATTTCTCTCTGGTAATTTTTGAGGCGCAAGCGCCGTTTTAGCGCAACGTATTTGTAATAAAATTAATTGGTTAAACAACCTTTCTTAATGTAATCCAAGAGGCGGAGCTGTCTAAAAAGAATGGCAACAATCAAATCCATAGCCCTGGAGCACGACACAAAACTTATCATTATGTCCGACATGCATCGTGGTGACGGGACCGGGTCCGACGACTTCGCCCACAACTCCCTCATATACAAATGCGCGCTCGATCACTATTTCAGAGAGGGATTCACCTACATAGAACTTGGCGACGCTGAAGAACTCTGGGAAAACAAAACCTTTGAGCAGATATACATCACACACACCTCCGTCTATGACAAAATCAAAGAATTCCATGACCCTGATCAGAAAAAAACCCGTTACATCAAGATCTGGGGCAATCACGACATCCAGTGGAAAGACAACGCAAATATCCTGCGCGATATCTTCCCCGGCATCGGGATCTACGAAGCCGCTATACTCCACAGACTCACCCCGCCGGGAAAACGTATCCTCCTCTGGCACGGCCACCAGGCAGACCCCAAATGTAGCGGCCACGGGGCAGCCTTCAGCAAATTCTTCGTGCAAAACTTCTGGTCATGCTTTCAGAAATACGGCATAAAAGACCCCACAAGGGCAGCCGCCAATCCGGGTCTATCCAACGAAATAGACGAAAAGTTCTATCATCTGGCCATGAACAACGACAAAAATATTGACATAATCATAGCAGGACACACCCATCGCCCGGTGTACGAAAACCTATCCCTTACCGAGCGCAGATCTATTCAAACAAAAACAGCATCTGTTTCAGGGACAGGGAAAAAGCTCAAACCAGAGCCGGTTTACTACAACACAGGTTCCTGCGTGCACCCGAGATGCATCACGGGCATTGAAATAACAATGGAAGACAGCGCCCCCAGACTCAAGCTCATAAAATGGGGCTATGATGCAACCCCTTGCCCGGCAGCAGAAACATACACCTTAACCATAAAACGCACAGTCCTTGAACCTTGACTATGCTTGTGTCTCTTTTTCAGATCGTCCGCCTGTCGAAGATGCCGCGGTTTTTACCGCCCGCTACGCTCAAGACGCGAAGCACGCTAGTGGTTCAAGAGCGTTTTTTTCATTCAAAATTAAAAATTAAAAACTCAAAATTATAATGAATCCTGTCCCGCAGATCGGGGGAAAGTAAAGTTTCTCTTTTCGGCGTAGCCGATTGTTCATTTAAAATTTCTTCCGGAAATTTCAAATACAAAAAAGCAATCCAAAAAATCCAGTAAATCCTGTCAAAAAAAAAGAACCATGCATAATATTTTTCCATCGCCATCATCTGTTTCCACTGCTGATCGACATCTTTTAAACGGCCACTCTGGTGCCCTGCTATGGTTCACGGGTTTATCAGGAAGCGGCAAGTCCACAGAAGAACCCGAACACCCCTCACTTATTATTGAGACAGACAAACTCGATTCGCAGCAATGTGTGGATGAGGTGATTAAGTTTTTGCTAAAACAAAATTTAATTAGTACAATGTCTTAACCCAGATTTGATAAATTAGGAAGAACAAAATCGTAAACAAAATTTTGAGTTATGCAAAGCTCTCCCTGGGGAATATTAAGAGGATATACTTATGAAGCGCCAGAATATATTGAAAATTCTTGCTGAACATCGTAGTGAAATTGAATCACGTTTTGGTGTGGTATCATTATCGCTTTTTGGTTCTGTGGCCCGCGATGAGGCTGTGGCAGAAAGCGATGTTGATATTCTGGTAACTTTTGTGAAAACTCCTGGGATGTTTGGTTTCCTTGAGTTGAAAGAATACCTCGAATACCTCTTGCAATGTCCCGTTGACCTCGTTACCAAGAATGCCCTAAAATATCAGTTTCGTGAACAGATTCTTCAGGAGGCTATTCATGCCGTATAGGAGTTGGAAGTTTCGAATTGATGATATTATTGAAGCGATTAACAAAATTGAGCGCTATACCCATGGTATCGATTTTGCGTCATGGCAAAATGATGAAAAGACGGTAGATGCTGTTATCCGCAATCTTGAAGTGATTGGAGAAGCCTCTTCTTATCTGCCCATAGAAGTTCAAGAACAATACAAGGATGTGCCTTGGGGCATGATGAAAGGGATCCGTAATATTTTAGCCCATGAGTATTTTGGTGTTGACCTTGAAATTGTTTGGAAAACGGTTAAGGATGACCTGCCGATTCTGAAGAAACGCTTGCTGTAAATTTTTAACTATACGCCTTTAACCTTTAACGCTATGCCACGCCAAGCCAGACTTGATGAAAGTGTCCTACAACACAAATCCCTCTGTGCTTCCTGTGAGAGGTCAGCACCTCCCGCTTTCAGCGGGATTATTCTTCATCACTTTCATCAGGAAAGTTATGAAAATAAAAAATAAAATATCCTGTAAAATCCAGTTAATCCTGTCCAATAAAAAACCCCTTAGCGTCTTTGCGACTTAGCGGTTCAAAAGCCTTTTCCATTCAAAATTAAAAATTAAAAACTCAAAATTATACTCAATCCTGTCTAATAATGTCCAGTAGTTCCACCCCAAATAAAACAAACCAACGGACATCCCGCAAGACAGGTATTTGTCTGGTGAATTCACCGCGGTTGACAGACATCCCCGCTTATGGTATTTATATATTGTCCGACAAAGGAGGTATATAAAACATGCATACTCAAAAGGTTGCCATTACTATTCCAAAAGAATTAGTAACGATGATTGATGGCATCAGTAAGAAAAGGGGGCTATCCAGAAGCAAATTTATCTCTACGGTACTCAGGGAAAAGCTCATATCGGAAAGAAACAGCCATATTAAGGATGCTTATGACAAGGCCTTTTCAGACGAATCAATAAGAAAAGAACAGCTTGGCTGCGCCAAGTGGTTTGAAGGATTGGGAACTGAAGAGGGGCAAGAATGGTAATCCGGAAAGG